>JAABUM010000981.1_pt1 | contig 45281 bp, 41 predicted proteins | sample 5559161 | NCBI WGS metagenome assembly JAABUM01 (sample SAMN10711868, study PRJNA513369) | rock metagenome | isolation source: Antarctica rocks | place: Antarctica: Victoria Land, Siegfried Peak nord
TACGAGGCGTTCGGGCGTCCGCGGGCCTGGCGCACCCCGGTCCGGGACTGGCTGCTGCTGGGCGCCCAGTTCCTGCCCGCCGCCTTGCTATGGACGCAGCTTGCGATGCCGCCGCCTGGCGGGGACAACGGCCTTTTCTGGCTTCCGGAAGCGAAGGCGCGGTTGCTGACGTCGCCATTCCTGTTCTCCGGCGCCTCGGGAGGGCTGGACCCGGGGATGGCCGTCTGCGTCGTTTGCTTGTTCCTGCTGCTCCGCCTGACCCGCACGGGAGTCCTCCGCTGGGACCGCAGGCTGGCCGCCCCGGTGATCGTGTTCGTGCTGATGGGCCTGGCGCTGCCGACCCAGGCATTCGGCGTTTTCATCGTGGACCTGCGCTTCCCCGTCGCCGCTGCTTGCCTGGCCATCGCCGGCTTGCAGCTCGCGCCCGGCGCGGGCCGGCGGCTGCTGCCCCTGGGGCTGCTGCTCACCGGAGCGGTGCTGGTGCAAGCCGGGTCCGCGGGGGTGGCGATGCGCGCCTGCGACCGCCAGTACGGCGAACTCCGCACAGCCTTGCAAGCGGTGCCCCGCGGCATCGTCCTGACCGCCGTGAAGGAAGAGGAAGCGCCCGCACCAGGCGTCCGTTGCAGCGACCTGCGCGTCTATGACCACATGCCGCAACTGCTCACGCTGGAACGGTCAGGCTACAGCCCGGACTTCTTCGCTCTCGTGACTGGCGTGACGGCGCGGGACGGCCAGCCTACGGACCGGGACCCATGGCCCGCGCACCTCGTCACGCCCGACATGCTGCCGTCGGGCGGCCACCTGCTTTGGATGCACCTTGGCAACCGCACCCGGCCAGTGCCAACGGGGCTGGTGCTGCTGCATGGCGGCAGCTTCTTCGACCTGTTCTCGATCCCCTAAAAGGCTATCAGGGCATAGGCGCAGCCTGGCGCGCACCGCCCGCTGTTGCCCGCCACAGCTCCTGCATCCCACGGCAGCCCAGCGCCGCCACCCCATGCCGCGAGCAAAGCGCCGCCAGACCGCCGGCGGCCAGCCACTCGTATTCCCTGAACCGCCACCCCGCATGGTCCGGCGCCACCTGTGCGAACTCCCCGGGCACCGTCGCATGGAGCGCCAGGTGCGTGACGCCCGGTGGCAGCCCTGCGATGACGCCCGCCCATCCCGGCGCCAGCGCATCCGCCTCCACCGCCAGCGTCCCCCGGCAATGGTCCACCACGGGCCGCCCCGCCGCGTCCAGCGCCGCGACCGCCGCGTCATAGGCGTCCGGCTCCGGCGCCCAGCGGATCGAGCGCGGCAGCACCGGCCACAGCCCATACTCCTCCGCCAGCCGCACATGCGCGGGCAGCAGCGCCGGCAGCATGGCGGCGGCCATGTGCGCGTCCAGGTGCGTCGGGTGCAGCCCGGCGGCCAGGGCGCGCTCGATCTGCGCCCGCAGCTCGGCCTCCGCCGCCTCCGGAACCAGGTGCCGCTCCACCTCCGCCACGCTGCGCCAGAAATAGCCGTCGCCGTCCACCAGGCCGGACGCCGGGCTGCGGGTGGACAGCGGCGCCCAGCGGTGGTGCGCCCATTCGCTGGTCAGCGTCAGGTGGACGCCCAGGTCCACCTCCGGCCCGGCCTCCCCGGCGATCTCGGCGAACGCCGGGCCGGGCACGATGACGCTGCCGCAGGTGACGAGGCCCCGCCGGGCCAGCCGCAGGAACGCCTGGTTGGCGCCCGTCGTGGCGCCGAGGTCGTCCACATGCGGGATCACGGCAGCGTGGGCGCCGGGTGCTTGTTCTGGCATGGGGCAGCACATAGGGCGGGTCATGCCCTTCTTCACCGCCGACACCCATTTCGGCCATGCCGGCGCCCGCGCCCTGTATCGCCGGCCCTTCGCCACCGTGGCGGAGATGGACGAGGCGATGGTCCAGCGCTGGAACGACGCCGTAGGCCCGAACGACGAAGTCTGGCACCTCGGCGACTTCGCCGTCCGCCATCCCGACCCCGGCGCCGTCCTGGCAAGGCTGCACGGGCGCAAGCACTTGGTGACGGGCAACAACGACCCGGACGCGGTGCGCGCCCTGCCTGGCTGGGCGTCGGTGTCGCCCTATATGGAACTGAGTGTGGACGGCACGCCGCTCGTATTATGCCACTACGCCTTCCGCACCTGGCGCGGCATGTCGAAGGGCGCGCTGAACCTGCACGGCCACAGCCATGGCCGGCTGCGTCCGCAAACCCGGCAGTTCGACGTGGGCGTGGACGCCAGGGACTTCCGGCCCATCACGCTCAAGGAGCTACGACGCTGACCGACCCGATGACCGCCGCCCCGCGCCGCGCCAGCCTGTCCGCCCTGCGGCTGCTGATGCCCTACCTGCGGCCCTATGCCGGGCGCACCGTGGGCGCCGCGCTGACCCTGGCGCTGGCGGCCGGGCTGGTGCTGCTGCTGGGGCAGGGGGTGCGGGGGCTGATTGACAGCGGTTTCGCGTCCGGGGACGCCGGGCACCTGAACGGGGCGGCGCTGGCGATGTTCGGCGTGGTGGTGGCGCTGGGCGTGTCCACCGCGGCGCGGTTCTACCTGATGAGCTGGCTGGGGGAGCGCGTGGGTGCGGACCTGCGCGCGGCGGTGTTCAACCATGTGCTGCGCCTGTCCCCGACCTTTTTCGAGACGATGCGGACCGGCGACGTGCTGACGCGCCTCACGACCGACACGGCGGCCTTGCAGAACCTGATCGGCAGCGCCGTGTCGCAATGGCTCCGCAGCGCCCTGATCGCCGGCGGCGCAATGGTGATGCTGGTCGTCACCAGCCCCAAGCTGGCGCTGCTGGTGGTGGCCGTCGTGCCCCTGGTGGTGCTGCCGCTGGTGGTGTTCGGCCGGCGGGAGCGGCGGCTGGCGCGCACGGCGCAGGACCGCTTCGCCGACCTCGGCGCCTATGCGGAGGAGACCGTCAACGCGCTCCGCACGGTCCAGGCGTTTACGCATGAGGGGGTGGACCGCAGCCGCTTCGGCAGCCGGGTGGAGGACAGCATCGGCGCGGCCCTGCGACGCGCCCGGGTGCGGGCCGGGCTGATCCTGCTGGTGATCCTGCTGGGCTTCGGCGCCATCACCCTCAGCCTGTGGGTCGGCGGGCTGGAGGTCGTGCATGGGCGCATGAGCGGCGGGGCGCTGTCGGCCTTCGTGTTCTACGCCATCCTGGTCGCCACCAGCGCCGCCAGCATGAGCGAGTTGTGGTCGGAGGTGCAGCGCGCCGCCGGGTCCGCCGACCGCATCGGCGAGCTGCTGCAGGAGCAGCCGGCCATCGCCGCCCCGCTGCGCCCGGTGCCGCTGCCAGCGCCCACGCCGCGCGCGCCGTCCGGCCAAGTCGCGTTCGAGGGCGTGCGCTTCCACTACCCGTCCCGCCCCGACGCCCCAGCGCTGCGGGGCTTCGACCTGCGCGTCGAACCCGGCGAGACCGTGGCGCTGGTCGGCCCGTCGGGCGCCGGCAAGACGACGGTGTTCCAGTTGCTGCAACGCTTCTACGACCCGGACGCCGGCTGCGTGCGGCTGGACGGGGTGGACCTGCGGGACGCCGACCCGGCCGCCGTGCGCGGGCGAATCGGCCTGGTGTCGCAGGACCCGGTGATCTTCGGAGCCGACGTGTGGGACAACATACGCTATGGCCGGCCCGATGCGTCGGACGCCGAGGTGCGCGCCGCCGCCCGCGCCGCATCGGCCGGATTCCTCGACGACCTGCCGCAGGGCTTCGGCACCTTCCTGGGGGAGCGCGGCGTGCGGCTGTCCGGCGGTCAGCGCCAGCGCGTCGCCATCGCCCGCGCCATCTTGCGCGACGCGCCGCTGCTGCTGCTGGACGAGGCGACGAGCGCCCTGGACGCCGAGAGCGAGGCCGCCGTGCAACGGGCGCTCGCGGTGCTGGCGCAGGGGCGCACGACTCTGGTGATCGCGCACCGCCTGGCAACGGTGCGGCGCGCGGACCGCATCGTGGTGATGGAGGCCGGGCAGGTCGTGGCGACCGGCACGCATGATGCGCTGGTGCGCCAGGGTGGGCTGTATGCCCGGCTGGCGGAACTGCAGTTCGCGGCGGCGGCCTAGCCCTCGGCCGTCCTTGCGCCGAACGGCCCGTTCAGCCGTACGATGGCGAGGTTCAGCCACGCCGCGAACGTGACCCACAGCAGGTAGGGCACGACGATCCAGCTTGCCAGCGCCGACAGCGGCGCCGTGCCCAGCACCAGGGCCAGGACGGACCCCCACAGGAACGCGACCTCGAACAGCGCCCAGTCCGGGCGGCGCCAGCGGAAGAACAGCGGACTCCACAGGAAATGGAACAGCGCGTTGGTGCCGAACAGCAGCACGACCTTCAGGCGCTGGTCAGGGCTGGGCGCCGCGTCCCAGGCGAGCGACGCGGACCAGGCAGCCAGGCCCAGAATGATGGTCCAGGCCGGGCCGAACAGCCAATCCGGCGGCTGCCAGGATGGCTTGCGGAGGTTGCGATACCAGGGGCCGATGCTGGTCGCGAGGCCGCCGGCTCCGGCCAGCGCCACGGCGCCCAGGAGTGCGACGATCAGGGACCAGTTCATAGAAAGACACTTTGCTTCCCCCTCTCCCTCCGGGAGAGGGGCGGGGTGAAGGGGTCTTGGTTGCGGAGCGAGGAACGATGGTGCCGCTGGGACACGCTCCTGCCCCGGCACGGACTGCGCCTCAAAACCCCCTCACCCCGGCCCTCTCTCGGAGGGAGAGAGGGCTTATACCAACCACCATTTGCACTGACCGTTTCCGTCATTGCGAGGAGCATAGCGACGCGGCAATCCAGGGGCGGCAAGCACGGCCCTGTCGGCCCTGGATTGCCTCGCCGGAAGGGCGGCTCGCAATGATGGTGCGCCAAGGGAAGGGTCAGAGCAGAGGACCGTTGATATTACGCAAAGATGTCCCTCGGGCTATCGGCCCGCAGCTCGTCGCCCAGCGCCCGGCCCGCCCGCTTCGCGTCCGCCTGCAAGCAGTCCAAATGCCGCTTCAGCACGAAGCTGCCATCCGTCCGCGCCACCAGCCCCGTCAGCCGCATCCGCCCGTCCCGCAGCAACTGCGCGTGCCCGCCGATGGGCGTGCGGCACGACCCGTCCAGCGCGCCCAGTAGCGCACGCTCCGCAGTGGCCATCACCCGCGCCGGCTTGTCCTCAATGGCGCCCAGCAAGTCCTGGATCGCCACGTCCCCGGCACGCACCGTGATGCCGACGATGCCCTGGCAGGCCGAGGGCACCATCACTTCGGGATGGATCACCACCGACGCCTCCTCGTCCAGCCCCAGCCGACGCATCCCGGCCAGAGCGAGCAGGGAGGCCGCGTAGTCCCCACGCTTCACCTTGTCCAGCCGCCCATGCACGTTGCCGCGTATGTTCTGTATCTGCAGGTCCGGCCGCGCGTGCAGCAACTGCGCCGCGCGCCGGGTGCTGCTGCTGCCGATGACCGCGCCATGCGGCAGCGTGGCATAGGGGTCGTCGCCCCCAGGGATCATGCAGTCCGTGCCCAGGATCAGCGCGTCGCGCGGGTCCTCCCGCTTCAGCACGCAGGCCAGCGCGATGCCCGGCGGCAGCTCCGTCTCCAAGTCCTTCAGGCTATGTACCGCGAAATCTATGCGGCGGTCCAACAGCGCCTCATGAATTTCTTTGCTGAACAGTCCCTTGCCGCCAATGTCGGCCAGCCGCTCCCCGGTGGCCTGCGTCGCATCGCCGGTGGTGCGTATCGCATGCTCCTGGAACACGTCCATGCCGCGCAGCACCGGGCAGAACCGGCTCAGCAGGCCCAGGAAGGCGCGCGTCTGCACCAGCGCCAGCGGCGACGCCCGGGTGCCCACGCGCAACGGCAGGCCGTGCGTGTGGGTCCGCACGCGGGACGCGGCAGGTGTCGGGGCCGTGTTGCGCGTGCAGGCCGTCACGGCGCCCAACTCAGTCATCATGTCCATGCCTGCTTCCCCATCCCGGCGCGTTGGTCCGCGCCATCGCATTTGTCGTTCAGGCCCCGAACGGGGCGTTCAGCCGCACCACGGCCAGGTTCAGCACGCTGGCGAACGTCACCCATGCCAGATATGGCGCCAGCAGCCACGCCGCCGTGCGTGACAAAGGCCACACTGCGGCGATCAACACGATGATGGACGCCCAGAACACAACCGTTTCCAGCAGCGCCCAGTCCGGCCGGTGCAGGCCGAAGAACAGCTCGCTCCACAGCACGTTCAGCAGCGCGTTGGCGGCGAACAGCACCAGGATGCGGCTGCGCGTCCGCTGGTCCGGCGCGGCGCGCCATGCCTTCACCCCGGCAATGGCGATCAGTGCATACAGCGTGGTCCAGACCGGCCCGAACAGCAGGTCCGGCGGCTGCCAGGACGGCTTGCGCAGCCCCTGGTACCACGGTCCCACATCGGTTGCCGACGCGCCCAGCCCGGCGACCGCAACCGCCGCCAGCGCTGCGACGACGACCGGGTTGCGGAGCGGCGCCGGCCATGCCCGGATCACGCCCGCGCAAGGCCGAGCAACTGCGCCGTGTCCTTCAGGAAAATCCGCACATGCGCCATCGGGTCCCGGCGCACGAGCTTCTTGTTCATGTAGGACTCCCAGGTCAGCCGCTGCACGTCCGGGTCACGGCACATGTGGACGAACTTCTCCCGGCGCTTGTCCGACGAGTACCAGAACCACTGCATCACCCCGAGCACCATGAACACCGTGCCGTGCGCCTTCATGAACCGCTTGCGCGCCAACTTGAGACTCCGCGCGTCGCCGGTGGCGTGCAGCGCCTCCACGGCCTCGGCGGCCAGGCGCCCGCCGAGCATGGCGTAGTAGATGCCCTCGCCTGACGCGGGCGCAACCACCCCGGCGGCGTCACCGGCCAGCACCACGTCGCGCCCGTTGTCCCAGCGGCGCATCGGGCGCAGCGGGATCGGCGCACCCTCCCGCCGTATGGTCTCCAGCCCATCGAGTCCGGTGGCCTTGCGGAGCGCGCCGATGGCCGGGCGCAGGCCGAAACCCTTCTTCGCCGACCCGGTGCCGATGCTCATGGTGTCCCCATGCGGGAAGATCCAGGCGTAGAAGTCCGGGGACAGGGTGCCCTGGTAATAGACGTCGCAACGGTTCAGGTCGAAGGCGGCCGGGTCCTTCGGCGCGCGGACGATCTCGTGGTAGGCGAACACGTAGCGTATACGCTCCCAACCCTTCACGCACTGCTTGGCGACGTTGGACTTGGCGCCGTCCGCGCCGATGATGGCGCGGGCGCGCACCTGGCCAGGGCCGTCCGCGGTCTTGTAGTGGACGACCGCAACGCCGTCCGGGTCGCGCCCGACGCTCTCGAACATGCCAGTGCGGCGCTCGGCGCCGGCCAGACCGGCACGCTCCCGCAGATATTCGTCGAAGCCTTCGCGGTCCACCATGCCGACATAGCCGCCGGTGATCGGCATGTCGGCCTCCTTGGCGGTCGGCGACACGATGCGGGCGCCGGTGGCGCGGGCGACGATCTGGCTGTCGGGAATGCCGAACTCGCGCACGCAGACCGGAGGGATGGCGCCGCCGCAGGGCTTGATGCGCCCGCCGCGGTCCAGCAGCAGCACGCTGCGCCCGTTGCACGCCAGGTCCGCCGCCGCCGTCGCCCCTGCAGGTCCGCCGCCGACCACAACGGCGTCGAATGTCTCGGTCATCATGTTCTCCATCATGCCGCCTGCACCACGCCGGACGGCGCGCGCTCCGCTTGCCCGAACACCCCGGCGGCAAGACGCGCCGCCAGCAGAAACACCGCCGCCTCCGCTACGAACACCGCGGCATAGGCCGGGGCCGGGGCGCCCAGCACTGCGCGGGCCACGTCGCTGGCGCCGGTGCCCAGCAGGCCGCCCGCGCCGAAGGCCAACGCCTGCGCCGCGCCCCACAGCCCCATCCGGGTGCCCTCACGCGACGCGCGCCCCTGGCCCGCCAGTCCCATCATCGCGCCGATGGCCGACACCGCGAATGCGCCGTTGGCGACGCCCAGCACAACCACGATGGCGCGCATCATCGCCTCCGGCCCGCCCAGCGCGCACCCGGCCAACGCCAGCGCCGCCGCGGCGGAACCGAGGCAGCCGCCCACCGTCCAGGTCCGCATCGCGCCCAGCCCAAGCAGGCCGCCCGCCGCCACCAGCCCCATGCCGCCCAGCACGCCCGCATGGTGCAGGCCCGTCAGCCCCGTGCTGCGGCCCGGCGTCAGCGCGAACACCGCGCCGGCGAACGGCTCCAGCACCAGCTCCTGCGCGCTATAGGCCAGCATGGACACGAACACGAACACCGCGAAGCGCCGGGCCTGCGGCTCCGCCCACACGTCGCGCAGCGCGGACATGAAGGGCTGGTGCGCGGCGGCGGTGGCCGGGGAGGGGGCGGCCCGGCCCTCCATGCCCCACACCGCGAGCGTGGACACCAGCAGGCCCAGCACGGACACAGCAGCCACGACAGCCACCATCCGCTCCGGCGAGAACGGGTCCAACAGCTTGCCGGCGGTAATCGAGGTGACGACGATGCCGGCGATCATCATGGTCCAGACGACCGTGGCCGCCGGGCCGCGCCGGTTGGGGGCGACGCATTTGGCCAGCAGGGTCAGCAGCGCCGTGCCGGCGGCGCCGACGCCCAGGCCGACCAGGGTGAAGGCCAGCAGTGCCAGCGCCAGCCCGGCCAGCAGGTGCGCCGCCATCAGCGCCGTCGCCACCGCGGCGCCCGCGCCGCCCAAGGCCAACGCCGCCATGCCGCCCACGATCCAGGGCGTGCGCCGCCCGCCCACGTCCGAGCCATAGCCCAACCGGGGCCGCAGGACCTGCACGGCATAGTGCAAGGCGACCAGCACGCCGGGGATGATGGCCGGCAGCGCCAGCTCGACCACCATGACACGGTTGAGCGTGGAGGTCGTCAGCACCACGATGGACCCTAGCGACGCCTGAACCAGGCCCAGCCGCACGATCCCGAGCCAGCCGATGGAGGCAAGTGCCCCCATCACATCCCCGCCCGCAGCGCGAAGGCGCTGAACAACATGCCAATGACATACAGTGTCGTGCCGGTGCCGTTATACCAGGGCGCCAGCCGCCGCGGCGCCGCCACGAAGCGCTGCATCAGAACGGCCTGTGCCGCCAGCAGCAGCACGATCACGCAGGCGTAGTAGGGATGGCCCCAGCGCAGCAGCAGCAGGATCACCACCGCCTGCGGCAGCGCCATCACCCAGCACGCCAGCGTCGCCGCGCGGTCCACGCCCAGCAGCACCGGCAGGCTGTTGATCCCGGTCTGCTTGTCGCCCTCGACCGACTTGAAGTCGTTGAGCGTCATGATCCCGTGCGCGCCCACGCTGTAGGTCGCGGCCAGGGCGATGATGCGCCAATCCGGCAGCGTGCCCGCCATGACGGCGGCGCCTGTGAACCAGGGCAGCCCCTCGTAGCAGGCGCCGCACGCCGCGTTGCCCAGCCAGCCGTTGCGCTTCAGCCGCAGCGGAGGGGCGCTGTAGGCCCAGGCCAGCGCCATGCCGACCAGCGCCGCGCCGAATGCCCAGCGGCCCAGCGCCGCCGCGACCAGCAGGGACAGCACGGTCCACACGATGGCGATGTGCAGGCCGCGGCGCCCGGGAATGCGTCCGGAGGGAATCGGACGGTCCGGCTCGTTGATGGCGTCCACGTGCCGGTCGTACCAGTCGTTGGCGGCCTGGCTGGTGGCGCAGACTAATGGACCCGCCAGCACGGCGCCGGCCAGCGCCAGCGGCCAGCGGTCGGACAGGGACACGCCGGACGACACGACGCCGCAGCCGAACGCCCACATCGGCGCGAACCAGGTGATGGGGTGCAGCAGCTCCGCAACCGCGCGCCACTCCATGCGGCCCGAAGAGGCGGGGCGGCCAGCGACAGGGTGGCCAGCGACGGGGTGACCAGTAACGGGGGGGTGGCCTGTGGCGGCGGGCGAAGGAAGGGTGGCGCCGCTCACTCCGCGTCCGCCCCGGTCAGGTCGCCGATGCCGTAGCGGCGCAGCTTCACATACAGGCTCTGCCGGCTCAGCCCAAGCATCTCGGCCGCCGACGCCCGGTTGTCCCCGGTCAGCTCAAGCGCGGCCTCGATGGCCAGGCGCTCGATCACCTCGGTGCTCTCCCGCACCAGGTCCTTCAACGACACGCGGCCGATCAGCTCCGTCAGTTGCTCGACCGAGCGCGGCAGGGCCTTGCCGGCGCGGGTGGCGGCACCAAGCTGCACTGGGGCGGCCTGCAAGCCGATGTTCAGGCGGCTGCTCACGTTGCGTATGGCGTAGCCCAGCGCCATCCGGCCCTCGCCGGGCACCGCGACGGCGGAGACTTCCACTTGGGCGGACGCGCCGTGCTCGCCATGCACGGTGGTGCTGAAGAACCGCACGGCGCCGCGGCTGCGCAGGTTCGCCGTCAGCACGCTGAGGTCCACGCCGCTCTCGCCCACCCAGCGGTCGAGCGGCTGGCCCACCGCCTCGTCCTCGTGCATGAGCTGCACCAGTTCCAGGAAGGCGGCGTTGGCGGTGATGATGTCGCCGTCGTCGTCGGTCACGACATAGGCGTCGGGCGCGCTCTCGACGGCGCGCAGCAGCGTCAGCTTGGGGTGCGGCAGCCGGCCGGGATGGGCTGCGGCCTGCACCGGCACCATCCGCATCAGCACCAGCGCCGCGTTCTCCTGCCGGAACACCGACATGCGGAGCATGATGGCGCCACCGTCCTCGCCCGCCAGCCGGGTCACCACGTCGTCGGCACGACCACCGGCGCGCATGGCGTCCATCCCGGCCTGTATGGCGGGCAGCGTGGCGTGATCGAACAGGTCCGCCAGCGCGCGTCCGGTCACGTCGGCGGTGCCGGTGCCACAGAGGGCCTTGGCCGCCGGGTTCGCCTCCGTGACGCGGCCCTTGGCGGGGTCCAGGATCAGCACCGCCTCCGACGACAACTGGAACAGCAGGCGGTAGCGCATCTCCACGTCGCGCAGCCGGGCGTAGTCGCGCTCCATGCCCTGCTGCGCGTTCATCAGCCGCTGCTGCAGGGCGGACATGGCGCGCAGGTCGCGGCCGAACGCCACGATGCGGCCGTCGCCGCCGACCTGGACGCCGCAGTACATCACGGGGACGCTGCGGCCGTCCGCGGCGAGGTGGTTGATGTGGCGCCAGCGCGGGTCCGCCTGGGCTGCGGCGTCATGCAGCAGGGCGGTGATCTTGGGGCGGCTGTCCGGCGCCACCGTCGCGTCGAGGGATTGCCCGACCCAGCCGGCGCTCTCCGGCAGGTCGTCCAGCAACTGGCCGCTCTGGAATGCCGTGTCCCGGATCACCCCGGCGCCGTCCAGCACCAGCGTGATGTCGGACGCCGCGCCGATCAGCGTTGCGGCGGCTGCCGCGTCGAGGTCGCCGAGCGAGCTCTGCGGCGATACGAATGTCTTCACGAGCGCGGAAATCCCCCAATGCACGACGCGGCGCTCCTTTACCTGGCCGCCGCGCGCAGAACACCTGCGGGAACCGTGTGGCCTGCTTCAACGGGGTGGAATGGCTGCGTCCAGCGCCGTGCGGGGTGTGCCGTCATCCGCGCGCCCGGCTGTCCTCGACCAGCGCCTGCGCCTGCGCGACCGCCTGCCGTCCGTCGGTCGCCGTGCCATCCGCGCCGAGCTGTGCCGCGAGCAGGGGGTTGCCGGCGAACGGGGGGCCGCCGACCATGACGGCGATGCCAGGGTTGAGTGAGGCGCGGCGGACGGCGCGCATCTCGGAATAGACGGACTCCAGACGCTCGTCGCAGGACAGCGAGAAGCCGACCACGTCCACGCGCTCGCGGCGAACCATAGCAATCAGCTCGGCGCTGTCGCGGACCGGGCCGCTCCAGGCGTTCCAGCCGGCGCGGCGGAAGAACTCATAGACCATCGAGAGGCCGAAGGTGTGGCTCTCGCCGGGCAGCGGCACCAGCAGGATGCGGTGGCCGTCGGTGCGCTGGCTGCGCTGGTCCAGGAAGGACGGGCTGAGTTCCCGCATCGCGCTTTGCAGGCGCCATAGGCCGACCGTCACCTCTGTGAAGTCGCAGGTGTCCTCCTCCCACATCACGCCCAGGCGGCGGGCGGCGGGGGCGAGCAGGTCGAGGTAGATGGCCTCGGCGCCCGCGCCGCGCTCCCGCATCGCTTCCACGTAGGCGATGGCGGCAGGCTCCCCGCGGGCCAGCACAAGCTGCACCAGCTCCGCGACATGGGCGGGCGCCACGGCCAGGGGGGCGGACACGGCAGCCATCGTGCCCACTGCACCGCGGGCGGCTACCAGGCGGGGGATCACGTCAAGCTGCACCGTGCGCGTCAGGATGGCCCGGCGGCGATGGTCGCGGGCACGCACACCCTGCTGCCGGGCGATGCCGAGCGCATCTCCCTCCGTCCGGACCTCTTGCATGGCGAACACTGGTGTCATCTGCCTCATGTCCTGCTCCCTCCGACCCTGGGGCTTTGCGCCCACTTGTGTCAACTATCATTTACGTAACGCGCGCTTGACACTCGGCCTTGCGGCGTCTTAGCGTCCTGACAGTTGACGACCTCCGGGGCGGGGGTCGGACAGCCAGGCAGGCGAGGCATGGCTCATAACAGGCAGCGGTTCGCGTGATCCCGGAAATGTGACCGGGAGCACGGAACGCACCGCACCGCTCATAGGGGGCGTTGTCAAGAAATGTTTACGCAATTGATCAGCCGGGCACTGGACCAGTTCGATTGCAGCCCGTGGGGCGGCACCGCCGGGCGTGGCGCCGCGCACCCGCAATTGCAGGCACAATGGGCGCTTTACACGCCCGAGGAGCGCGTCCGCCGCGACGCCTCGCCCTGGACGGTCGTGCAGGGCGTGCTGGCGCCGGTGCAGTTCCTGGTGTTCCTCGTCAGCCTGTTCCTGGTCGCGCGCTACTTGCAGACCGGCGCCGGGGAGGGGGCGGCGACTGCCTCCGTCGTGGCCAAGACCTTCTTCCTCTATCTCATCATGGTCACCGGCTCGATCTGGGAGCGGGAGGTGTTCGGCCGCTACCTGTTCGCCCCGGCATTCTACTGGGAGGACGTGGTTAGTATGCTGGTGCTGGCGCTGCACACGGCCTACCTGATCGGCCTGGTATCGGGGCAGATGGACGCCAAGCGGCTGATGTGGCTGGCGCTGGTGGCCTACGCCGCCTACGTCGTCAACGCCGCGCAGTTCATCGTCAAGCTGCGCGCCGCCCGCCGGCAGCCGGCAACCTGGGCCGCGCCCGCCGGCGTGGGCCTGTCCTCTTGAGCGACATGCTGGCCGCGTCCCCGGGCTGCACCGACGCGCCCGTGCTGCGGGAGCGCGGCCAGCGCGAGGTGTTCTGCGGCCTGACCGGCATCATCTGGCTGCACCGCAAGATACAGGACGCCTTCTTCCTGGTGGTGGGGTCGCGCACCTGCGCCCACCTGATCCAGTCGGCGGCCGGGGTGATGATCTTCGCCGAGCCGCGCTTCGCCACCGCCATCATAGACGAGCGCGACCTGGCCGGGCTGTCCGACGCCAACGACGAGCTGGACCGCGTGGTGACGCAGTTGCTCGACCGCCGGCCGGACATCCGGCTGCTGTTCCTGGTCGGCTCCTGCCCGAGCGAGGTCATCAAGCTGGACCTGTCCCGTGCCGCCGAGCGGCTGTCGGCGCAGCACATGCCGCAGGTGCGTGTGCTGAACTACAGCGGCAGCGGCATCGAGACGACGTTCACCCAGGGCGAGGACGCCTGCCTCGCCGCCCTGGTGCCGATCCTGCCGCGCGAGGCCGCTGCCGCGCCGCGCTCGCTGCTGATCGTGGGCGCGCTGGCCGATGTGGTGGAGGACCAGTTCCGCCGCCTGCTGCTGGCGATGGGCGTGGACGACGTGCGTTTCCTGCCGCCCCGCAGCGGCATTGACCTGCCGGCGGTGGGGGCGGGCACGGTGTATCTGCTGGCACAGCCCTTCCTAGCCGACACCGCCCGCGCGCTGGAGGCGCGAGGTGCCGTTCGCCTGCCGGCGCCGTTCCCGCTGGGCGCCGAGGGCACGACGGCCTGGCTGCGCGCCGCCGCCGATGCGTTCGGCGTGGCGCCCGCCCGCTTCGAGTCGGCCATCGCCGCCCCGCGCGCCCGCGCCGAGGCCGGCATGGCCCGGCACCGTGCCGAGCTTGCCGGCAAGTCCGTGTTCTTCTTCCCCGACAGCCAGCTTGAGATACCGCTGGCCCGCGTGTTGGCGCGTGAGCTTGGGATGCGCCTGGTCGAGGTCGGCACCCCTTACCTGCACCGCACGCACATGGCCGAGGAGCTGGCGTTGCTGCCCGCCGGCACCGCGCTGAGCGAGGGTCAGGACGTGGACCGCCAGTTGGACCGCGCCCGCGCCGCCTGTCCGGACCTGGTGGTGTGCGGCCTGGGCCTGGCCAACCCGCTGGAGGCCGAGGGCATCGGCACCAAGTGGTCCATCGAGCTGCTGTTCACCCCGATCCAGGGCTACGACCAGGCGGCGGACCTCGCTGAGCTGTTCGCGCGGCCCTTGGTGCGCCGCATGAAGCTGAGGGTCTAGAAATGGCAGGTTGCTTCTCCCTCTCCCCCCGGGAGAGGGCCGGGGTGCGGGAGGCCACGCAGCGTTGCGCCTGGTTTCCAGGGGACCCGGCCCCTCTAGATTGGAGGACCGTCCTTGCGGCCTCCCTCACCCCGACCCTCTCCCGGAGGGAGAGGGAGCAGGAAGCCTCTCCCCACAACTACGGGCGGGGCGCTTCCTCATGCAACTGACCCTTTGGACCTATGAAGGCCCGCCCCATGTCGGCGCGATGCGGGTCGCCGCGGCGATGCAGGGCGTTCACTACGTGCTGCACGCGCCGCAGGGCGACACCTACGCCGACCTGCTGTTCACGATGATCGAGCGCCGGCAGACCCGCCCGCCCGTGACCTACACGACGTTCCAGGCGCGCGACCTCGGCGGCGACACGGCGGAGCTGTTCAAGAGCGCGGCGCGCGACGCCTACGAGCGGTTCAAGCCCGACCTGATGCTGGTGGGCGCAAGCTGCACGGCGGAGCTGATCCAGGACGATCCCGGCGGCCTCGCCCGTGCGCTGCACCTGCCGGTGCCGGTCGTGGCGGTGGAGCTGCCGGCCTACCAGAAGAAGGAGAACTGGGGCGCGGCGGAGACCTTCTACCAGATCGTCCGCTCCTGCGCCGGGCCGCACGCCCCGGCACCGGGCACCAAGCGCGAACGTGGCGCGCGTCCGCGGGCCAACGTGCTGGGTGCGACGGCGCTGGGCTTCCGCCACCGCGACGACGTGGTGGAGGTCACGCGGCTGCTGGGCCAGTTGGGCGTGGACGTGAACGTGTCGGCCCCCGCGGGTGCCACTCCGGCGGACCTGGCGCGGCTGGGCGACGCCGACTTCAACGTGGTGCTGTATCCCGAGGTCGCCGGCACCGCCGCCGCCTGGCTGCAGCGCACCTTCGGCCAGCCCAGCACCAAGGTCGTGCCCATCGGCATCGGCGCCACCCGCGAGTTCGTGCAGGAAGTGGCGGCGCTGGCCGGCGTGGACCCGGCGCCCGTCCTGGTTGGGGCGCCGTCGCGCCTGCCCTGGTACTCCCGCTCGGTGGACAGCAACTACCTCACGGGCAAGCGGGTGTTCGTGTTCGGCGACGCCACCCACGCCATCGCCGCCGCCCGCGTGGCGCACGAGGAGTTCGGCTTCACAGTCGTGGGCCTCGGCACCTACAGCCGCGAGTTCGGCCGCGAGGTCCGCGCTGCGGCCAAGCTGTATGGCATCGAGGCGCTGATCGCCGACGATTACCTCGAAGTGGAAGCCGCCGTGACCGCCCTGCAGCCGGAGCTGGTGCTGGGCACGCAGATGGAGCGGCACATCGCCAAGCGCCTGGGCGTGCCCTGCGCCGTGATCTCCGCCCCGGTGCACGTGCAGGACTTCCCCGCCCGCTACGCGCCGCAGATGGGATGGGAGGGTGCGAACGTGCTGTTCGACACCTGGGTGCATCCGCTGATGATGGGGCTGGAAGAGCACCTGGTCGGCATGTTCCGCGGCGACTTCGAGTTCGGCGACGACGCGGCGCCCAGCCACCTCGGCGCGACGGAGCAGGCCCGCGCGCCCGAGCCTGTGGCGCCGGCCGCGATCAGTTGGGCGGCGGACGCCGACAAGGAACTCGGAAAAATCCCGTTCTTCGTGCGCGGCAAGGCCCGCCGCAACACCGAGCGGTTCGCACAGGAGCAGGGCGTGGCGGTCATCACGGTGGAGACGCTCTATGACGCAAAAGCGCATTTCGGCCGCTGAGATGAGCGCTTCCCTGGACACTGCGGCGAATGCTCCCGTCCGCGTCGTGATCGTGACGATGGACAGCCACCTCAGCAGCGCCGCGGCGCGGGCGGAGGCGGCGCTGGCCCGCGACATCCCCGGCCTGACCCTGGCCGTCCACGCCGCCGACGAATGGGGCAGCGACTCCGAGGCGCTGGACGCCTGCCGCCGCGACATCGCCGCGGGCGACATCGTGATTGCCACCATGCTGTTCATGGAGGACCACATCCGCCCCGTCCTCCCGGCGTTGCAGGCCCGGCGCGACGGCTGCGACGCCATGCTGTGCTGCATGTCCGCAGGCGAGGTGACGAAGCTGACCAAGCTCGGCCGCTTCGACATGTCGCAGGAGGCCAAGGGCGCCCTGGCGATGCTCAAGCGCCTGCGCGGCGGCAGCAAGGCCGGGGCGCCGTCCAGCGGCAAGGACCAGATGAAGATGTTGCGGCGCCTGCCGAAGCTGATGCGCTTTATCCCCGGCACCGCGCAGGACGTGCGTACCTACTTCCTGGCGCTGCAATACTGGCTGGCCGGATCGGACGAGAACCTGGCCAATCTGGTGCGTATGCTGGTCGGCCGCTACGCCAGCGGCGAGCGCCGGATGCTGGCCGGCAAGGTGCAGGCGGCGGCACCGGTCGAGTATCCGGATGTCGGCCTGTATCACCCGCACGCGCCGGGCCGGGTCGTGGAGCTGCTGGACCAGTTGCCGCGCGGCGGCCTGGCCGGCACCGTGGGGGTGCTGCTGCTGCGGTCCTACCTCATCAGCGGCAACTCGGCGCACTATGACGGCGTGATCGCCGCGCTAGAGGCGCGCGGCCTGCGCGTCGTGCCGGCGTTCGCCAGCGGCCTCGACGCGCGGCCGGCCATCGAGCGGTTCTTCATGCGCGACGGCGTGCCGGCGGTGGACGCCGTGGTGTCGCTCACGGGGTTCAGCCTGGTCGGCGGCCCCGCCTACAACGACAGCCGCGCCGCCGAGACGATCCTGGCGGCGCTGGACGTGCCCTACGTCACCGCGCATCCCGTCGAGTTCCAGACGCTGGACCAGTGGCAGTCCGACCCGCGCGGCCTGCTGCCGGTCGAGGCGACGATGATGGTCGCGCTGCCGGAGCTGGACGGCGGCATGGCGCCGATGACCTTCGGCGGGCGTTGCGGACGCGCCCAGACCGCCAACCCCTGCGCCGGCTGCGACGGCAAGACGTGTGCGCGTGACATGGTCGTGCATCCCGAGCGCGCGGCGATGCTGGCGCTGCGGGTATCCCGGCTGGTGGCGCTGCGGCGCTCGGCGCGGGCCAACCGCAAGGTCGCGGCGGTGCTGTTCAACTTCCCGCCCAACGCCGGGGCGACCGGGACGGCGGCGTACTTGGCCGTGTTCAACTCGCTGCACAACATGCTCGGCGCGCTGCGGGACGCCGGATACACCGTCGAGGTGCCGGAGACGGTGGAGGACTTGCGGGAGCAGGTCACAATCGGCAACGCCGCGCGCCACGGCACCGACGCCAACGTGGCAGTACGCATCCCGGTGGACGCCCATGTGCGCGGCCAGCCGTGGCTGGCCGAGATCGAGCGGAGCTGGGGGCCGGCGCCGGGCCGCGCCCAGGCGGACGGTACCGGCATCTTCGTGCTGGGCAAGCATTTTGGAAATGTGTTCGTCGGCTTGCAGCCCGCCTTCGGCTACGAGGGCGATCCGATGCGGCTTCTGTTCGAGCGCGGGTTCGCGCCGACCCATGCGTTCGCGGCGTTCTACCGCTATATCAGCGAGGATTTCGGCGCCCACGCCGTGCTGCACTTCGGCACGCATGGCGCCTTGGAGTTCATGCCCGGCAAGCAGGCCGGCCTGTCCGCCGAGTGCTGGCCGGACCGGCTGATCGGGCATCTGCCGAACTTTAACCTGTATGCCTCCAACAACCCGAGCGAGGGCATGATCGCCAAGCGCCGGGCCAACGCGGTGCTCATCAGCTATCTGACGCCGCCGGTGGCGCACGCCGGGCTGTATCGCGGGCTGCTGGACCTGAAGTCGTCGCTGGACCGCTGGCGCGCAATGGAGCCGGACACCGACGCGGGCCAGCGGGCCGAGATGGCGGCGCTGGTGCAGGCGCAGGCCGCCGCGGTGGACCTGGCCGCCGCGGAGCCGGCCTGGACGGACGCGGTGCCGGAGATAGACCGGCTGGGCGCCGCCTTGCTGGAACTGGAATACACCCTGATCCCGCACGGCCTGCACGTCATCGGCGTGCCGCCCAACGCCGACGAACGCGCGGAGATGCTGGACGCCGCCCGCGTGACGGAGCCGGTGGAGCGGGCGCGGCTGGACCTGCTGCTGGCGACCGACCACGAGCTGCCGGCCATCGTCCATGCGCTGGACGGCGGCTATATACGCCCGGCGCCGGGCGGGGACCTGCTGCGTACGACCGAGGTGCTGCCCACGGGCCGCAACCTGCACGGCTTTGACCCCTTCCGCCTGCCCAGCGCCTTTGCCGTGCAGGACGGCGCCCGCCAGGCCGACCGGCTGCTGGCCCGGCACCTGCAAGATGGCAAGGGCCTGCCGGAGACGGTGGCGATGGTGCTGTGGGGCACCGATAACCTCAAGACCGAGGGTGGGCCGATTGCCCAGGCGCTGTGGCTGATGGGCGCCGCCCCGCGTTTCGACAGCTACGGTCGCCTGACCGGCGCGCGGCTGCTGACGTTGGAGGAGCTGGGCCGCCCGCGTGTGGATGTCGTCATCACCCTGTCCGGCATCTTCCGCGACCTGCTGCCCCTGCAGACCAAGCTGCTGGCCGAGGCGGCGCTGCTGGCGGCGCAGGCCGATGAGGCGCCGGAAGAGAACTTCATCCGCAAGCACGCCCTGGCCTTCATGGCGGCGCACGGCGGCGACCTGGAGCAGGCGGCACTGCGGGTGTTCGGCAACGCCGACGGGGCCTATGGCGCCAACGTCAACAGCATGGTCGGCGCGGGCGTCTGGGAGGACGAGGACGAGCTGGCCGACGCCTACGTCGCCCGCAAGGGCTTCGCCTACGGCGTCACTGGCCGTCCGGAGCGCCAGGCGGCGCTGCTGACGCACGTGCTGGGCAGCGTGGACGTGACCTACCAGAACCTGGACAGCATCGAACTCGGCGTGACGACGGTGGACCACTACTTCGACACGCTGGGCGGCATCACCCGCGCCGTGCGCCAGGCCCGCGGCGGCGTCGCGGCCAGCGTCTATATCGGCGACCAGACCCGCGGCGACGGCACCGTGCGCTCCCTGTCCGAGCAGGTGTCCTTGGAGACTCGCACCCGGGCGTTGAACCCAAAGTGGTACGAGGGCCTGCTCAAGCACGGCTACGAGGGCGTGCGCGAGATCGAGGCGCACGTGACCAACACCCTGGGCTGGTCCGCCACCACCGGCGAGGTGTCGCCCTGGGTCTATCAGCAACTGGCCGAGACCTACGCGCTGGACGACGAGATGCGCGAGCGCATCGCCGCCCTGAATCCCAAGGCGTCGGCCAAGCTGGTGAACCGCCTGATCGAGGCGACCGAGCGCAACTACTGGCAGCCCGACGCTGCCACCCTGGACGCGTTGCGCCGCGCCGGGGACGACCTGGAAGACCGCCTTGAAGGCGTCAGCATGGAGATAGCGGCATGACCGTTGCAACACTTCCCTACCCCGTGAAGAACAAGGTCTCCGGACGCGGCGACGGCGAGGGCAGCGTCCAGGTGCAGCTTGACCCGGCGCTGAAAATCGGCACCGCCAAGGTGTTCGCCGTCTATGGCAAGGGCGGCATCGGCAAGAGCACCACCAGCAGCAACCTGTCGGCGGCATTTAGCAAGCTGGGCAAGCGCGTGCTGCAGATCGGCTGCGACCCGAAGCACGACAGCACCTTCACCCTCACGAAGCAGTTGCTCCCGACGGTGATCGACGTTCTGGAGGCCGTGAACTTCCACTCCGAGGAGCTGCGGGTCGAGGACTTCGTGTTCCCCGGCTACAACGGCGTGATGTGCGTCGAGGCCGGCGGGCCGCCCGCGGGCACCGGCTGCGGCGGCTACGTCGTGGGCCAGACGGTGAAGCTGCTCAAGGAGCACCACCTGCTCGAAGAGACCGACGTGGTGATCTTCGACGTGCTGGGCGACGTGGTGTGCGGCGGCTTCGCCAGCCCGTTGCAGCACGCGGACCGGGCGCTGATCGTGACGGCCAACGACTTCGACAGCATCTTCGCCATGAACCGCATCGTCGCCGCCATCCAGGCCAAGGCGAAGAACTACGACGTTCGGCTGGGCGGCGTGATCGTAAACCGCAGCGCGGCGACGGACCAGGTGGACCGCTACAACAACGCCACCGGCCTTTCCAGCCTGGCGCACTTCCCGGACCTCGACGTGATCCGCCGCAGCCGGCTGAAGAAGAGCACGCTGTTCGAGATGGAGTCCTCCCCGGAACTGGAGGCGGTGAAGCTGGAATACCTGCGCCTGGCCGCAAGCCTGTGGGCCGGGACGGAGCCGCTGATGGGCAACCCGTTGCGCGACCGCGACATCTTCGACCTGCTAGGCTACGACTGATGGCCGTGAACGCTGCCTGCCCCCTCTCCCTCCGGGAGAGGGCCGGGGTAAGGGAGGGGGGAAGCACCGCCCTAACCAGCGTAAGAACAGCTTTGCTCTTGTCGAGGACCGCCCTTGTGGCCTCCCTCACCCCGGCCCTCTCCCGAAGGGAGAGGGAGCAGGCAAGGTGATGGGGACCGCGTCCTACCTCGCCCGCCGCGGGCAGTTGGAGGCTTACTTCGACCGCACCGCCGCGGCGGCCTGGGAACGGTTGACCTCCGACGCGCCGGTCAGCGGCATACGCGCCACCGTGCGGGCCGGACGGGACCGGATGCGGGCCACCTTGCTGTCCTGGCTGCCGCAGGACCTGCGCGGCAGGCGCCTGCTGGACGCTGGCTGCGGCACCGGTGCCCTGGCCGTCGAGGCGGCGCAGCGCGGGGCGGAGGTCGTGGCCATTGACCTGTCCCCGACCCTGGTGGGCGTCGCGCGGGACCGTATGCCGGCGGGCCTGCGGATCAACTGGCGCAGCGGCGACATGACGGACCCGGCGCTTGGCCGCTTCGATCATGTCGTCGGCATGGACAGCCTGATCCACTACCGCGCGCCGGACATGGCGCGCGTCGCGGCGCAGTTGGCGGCGCTGGCGGACGCCTCGGTGCTGTTCACCTTCGCGCCGCGCACGCCGTTGCTGACGCTGATGCATACGGCCGGGCTGATGTTCCCGCGCGGCGACCGCGCCCCGGCCATCGAGCCGGTGACGCACCGGCGCCTGACGCGCCTGATAGCCGCCGACGCGCACATGGCGGGCTGGCGCCCGGCACGGACGGAGCGCGTGGCAGGCGGCTTCTACATCTCGCAAGCCCTAGAGCTGGTGCGCGCATGATCGCCCGCTTGAACGCACGCCTCAACACCCGGATGCGCGGCATGTGGCGCGGGATCGGGCCGGGGTTCCTGCCCTTCGCCGATGCCGCGTCCGACACCCTGCCGATGGTGCGGCTGCTGCGCCTGGCGCTGTTCCAGGTGACGGTCGGCATGGCGGTCGTGCTGCTGATCGGCACGCTGAACCGGGTGATGATCGTGGAACTCGGCGTGCCGGCCTGGCTGGTGGCGGGGATGATCTCGCTGCCCTTGCTGTTCGCGCCGTTCCGCGCCGTGGTGGGGTGGAAGTCGGACACGCACCGCTCCGTGCTGGGCTGGCGCCGGGTGCCCTACTTGTGGATGGGCACGATGGTGCAGTTCGGCGGGCTGGCGATCATGCCGTTCGCGCTGATCCTGCTGTCGGGCGACAGCAACGCGGCGCCCTGGGTCGGGCAGGCCGCGGCGGCGCTGGCGTTCCTGCTGGTGGGCGCCGGGCTGCACACGACGCAGACGGTGGGGCTGGCGCTGGCAACCGACCTGTCCCCGCCGGAGACGCATCCCACGGTGGTGGCGCTGCTGTGCATGATGCTGCTGCTGGGCATGGTGTTCAGCGCCCTGCTGTTCGGGGCGCTGCTGCACGATTTCAGCCAGATGCGGCTGATCCAGGTGATCCAGGGCGCGGCGCTGGCGACGATGGTGCTGAACGCCGTGGCGCTGTGGAAGCAGGAGCCGCGCAACCCCGCCGCCACCCGCGGGGACCGGGCGGTTCCGACGTTCGTGGAAACCTGGCGCACCTTCAACCGCGGCGTGCAGGCCCGGCGGCGGCTGGTGGCGCTGGGCTTCGGCACCGTCGCCTTTTCCATGCAGGACATCCTGCTGGAGCCGTATGGCGGCCAGGTGCTGCGCCTGCCGGTCGGCACCACCACGGCGATGACGGCGGTGCTGGCGGTGGGCGGGCTGTTCGGCTTCGCGCTGGCCGCCCGGGTGCTGCGGCGCGGAGCGGACCCGTATCGCCTGGCGGGGTCCGGGGCCTTGGCGGGGCTGGCGGCGTTCACGGCGGTCATCTTCGCGGCGCCGCTGGACAGCGCCGGGCTGTTCGCGCTGGGCGTGGGCGGCATCGGTTTCGGCGCCGGGCTGTTCGCGCACTGCACGCTAACGGCGGTGATGGCGACGGCGCCGCGCGGGCAGGTCGGGGTGACGCTCGGCATCTGGGGTGCCGTGCAGGCATCGGCGGCCGGCGCCGCGGTGGCGTTCGGCGGGCTGCTGCGGGACGGGGTGGCTTCGCTGGCGGACGCCGGCACGCTCGGCCCGGTGCTGGTCAACCCGGCGACGGGATACGTCGCCGTCTATTTGGTCGAGGTCGCCCTGCTATTCGGCACCTTGGTCGCCGTGGGGCCGCTGGTCCGCTGGGCGCAAGCCCGGCCGGGCTTCGCGCCTCAGCAAGAACAAGCGGTCTAGAGGGGTCAAATCATGCAAATCGGTGCCATCACTGGCTACTTCGATGTCGCGCAGATCGTGCTGTATGCGTTCTGGATATTCTTTGCCGGGCTGATCTTCTACCTGGTGCGCGAGAACAAGCGGGAAGGCTACCCGCTGGTGACGGAGCGCAAGGGCGAGGTCATCCCGGGCTTCCCGGTGCCGCCGCCGGCCAAGGCGTTCATCATGCACGACGGCCACAAGTTCCTGGCCCCGCGCCCGCCGGAACTGGACCGGGAGCATGTGGCCGGGCGCCACACGGCGTCCTGGTACGGTGCGCCGCTGGTGCCGACCGGCAACCCGATGGTGGACGGCCTCGGCCCGGCAGCTTGGGCGCAGAACCGCTCGGACAAGCCGGACGTGACCTTCGATGACGAGCTGCCGAAGGTCGTGCCGCTCCGCAACCACCAGATGTTCTGGATCGCCACCGAGGACCCGAACCCCGAGGGCATGACCGTCTATGGCCACGACGGCAAGCTGGCCGGGACGGTCGTGGATAGCTGGGTGGACCGCTCGGAGGTGGTGATCCGCTATTTCGAGGTGGAGCTGGCCGACGGCAGCGGCCGTGTCCTGCTGCCGCAGCACTATGCCCGCATCAACCGCAAGACCCGGCAGATCAAGGTCGGCGCCATCACCGCGGCGCAGTTCCACGAGGCGCCGCGCCTGCGCGACAGCGAGACCGTGACCATCCTGGAGGAAGAAAAGCTGGTGGCCTACTTCGGCGGCGGCTTCCTCTACTCAACCCCTCAGCGTTCGGAGCCGTTCATATGAGCGCGCGTCAGACCTCCTTCCGCGGCGAGGCCCCGCAGGGCATGCCGTCCCACCTGCCCGAGGGCGAGCGGCTGCTGTGGCAGGGAGTGCCGGACTGGCGCACCCTGGCGCTGCGGGTGTTCCGCATACGCGGGCTGGCGATCTACTTCGGCGTCATCGTGGCCTGGTGCATGGTGTCCGGCCTGATGGACGGCACCCCGGCGACGGAGCTGGCCATCCTCGCGGCGAAGTTGGGCGGGATGGGGCTGGTGCCGATCGTGGTGCTGACGCTGTACTCCTGGGGCGTCGGGCGCAGCACGGTCTATTCGATCACTGATAAGCGCGTCGTGATCCAGATGGGCCTGGTGGTGCCGATGACGATGAACCTGCCCTTCGCCAAGCTGGAATCGGCGGCGCTGCGGGATGGCAAAGCAGGAATCGGTGATATCTGCCTTTCGCTGCGCGGCACTGACCGGCTAGCTTACCTCATGCTCTGGCCGCACGCGCGGCCGTGGCGCATGGCGCGGGCCGAGCCGTCGCTGCGCGCCATCCCGGACGTAGCCCATGTCGGCCGCATCCTGGGACGTGCGCTGGCAGCCTCGGCGGACATGCCGGCGCCGATCCTGGCGCAGCAGGACCACCCCGGCGTCGGCGCAGAGGCGCCGGCCGCCGCATAAGACGACCAGGCGGGAACCGCCTGGCAGACCGGAGGAGACGCCGTGCCCGATCCTGTTCAACGCCGCTGGCCGCAGCGGGTCATCTTCGCGATGGTCGGCCTGGCCCTGGCCGCCGCCACCGCCGGGAGCATCTTCGGCCCTGACGTGGTGGAGGTGTCCGGGTCGGTCGTCGCCGCCCGGGACCTGCGCTTCGCCGACCGGGCGGATGGCGCCGTCGTCGTGACGGACACCGGGACCGGGCAGACCGTGGACGTGCTGCAAGGCGAGCAGGGGTTCATCCGCGCCACCATGCGCGGCCTGGCCCGGGCGCGCCGCAGCGAGGGCATCGGCGGTGCCGCGCCCTTCCGCCTGACGGCCTGGAGCGACGGACGGCTGAGCCTGGACGACGCGGAGACGGGCCGGCATGTGGAGCTGGGGGCGTTCGGCAGCCTCAACACCGCCGTGTTCGCCCGCCTGCTCAAGGCCGGGCCGTATGTCGAGCAAGCCGCAGGGGCGCCGCTATGAGCTGGCTGCTGGGCGGCGAAACCGTCACGGTCCCCTGCGACGTGGACATCGAACAGACGCCGCTGAGCTTCCACGCCCATGCCGTGCCGGACGGCGGCGACATCCGGCCCGGGGACAGCGTCGTGGTCCACGGCGCCCCGGTGGACGTGGGCTTCGGCGAGCATCGCATGCTGCGCTGCACCGCGACCGTCACCCGCGGCGGCGCCCTGGCGCGCTGGTGGGCCGGGGTTGCCGGAATGTTTGAACTGACAGAACTCTATGAGGTCGGCTTCCTGCCGAAGGAGACGCACTGATGTCCACGACGCTCGACCAGCCCGCCGACGCGGCGAAGGCCCTCACGTCCAAGACGATGAACGAGGGCACCCGTATGGCGCAGGAGGACACCGTCCTCAGCCCGCGCTTCTACACCACCGACTTCGCCGCCATGGAGCGCATAGACGTGAGCGGCGTCCGCACGGAGTGGAACGCGCTGATCGCCGAGATGCGGGCGGACCCGAACCGCGGCCACTTCATCCGCGACGCGCGGTTCGACGTGGACCTGTCCACCATGGAGCCGGCGTTGCGCGCGGAGTTCCTGGAGTTCCTCGTCAGCTCCGTCACCGCCGAGTTCAGCGGCTGCGTGCTGTATGCCGAGATCAAGAAGCGCATCACCCACGGCGACGTGCATGAGCTGTTCAGCCTGATGACGCGCGACGAGGCGCGGCACGCCGGGTTCATCAACGACAGCCTCAAGGACTTCGGCGTCGGCGTGGACCTGTCGTTCCTGACCAAGGTGAAGAAGTACACCTACTTCCGGCCCAAGTTCGTCTTCTATGCCACCTACCTGTCGGAGAAGATCGGCTACGCCCGCTACATCACCATCTTTCGCCACCTGGAGCGGCATCCCGAGCGTATGTTCCACCCGATCTTCGCCTGGTTCGAGGAATGGTGCGGCGACGAGTTCCGCCACGGCGAGGCGTTCGCGCTGCTGATGCGCGCGGATCCGAAGGTGCTGACCGGGTTCAACAAGCTGTGGATCAGGTTCTTCCTGCTGGCGGTGTTCGCGACGATGTACGTGCGCGACCACGCCCGGCCGGTGTTCCATGCGGCGCTGGGCGTGGACCCCACCGAATACGACTTCAAGGTGTTCCGCATCACGACCGAGATCACCAAGCAGGTGTTCCCGGTGTCGCTCGACCTCGACCATCCGGCGTTCGCACGCGGCTTCGAGCGGCTGCGGCAGATCACGGTCGCCAAGGCGGCGGCGCGTCGGCAGGGCGGCGTGATGGGCAAGCTGCGCGGCGCCGGGCTGACGGTCGCGGCGGCGGCGGCGTTCATCAGGATGTATGCCGTGCCGGTTAAGAACAACGCCATGCCGGAGAACGTCCGCCTGCAGGCTGCCTGGTAGCGGCCCCGGCAGTACGGTGGCCACCGCCGGACCCGTCCTGTATGCGCTATTCGTGTGGTGGTTCAGCACGGGGCTGATTATCTGGCTGGACAACCTGCCGACCCGCACGTTCCGCTGGAGCATGGCGGGCGGCACCCTGCTGTTCGCCGTGGCGCTGTGGCAGCTTGGAGCCAGCAGCGCGGACGCGACAGCCTGGGGCGCCTATGCCGCCTTCACCTGGGCGGTGCTGGCCTGGGGCTGGCACGAGATGGCGTTCTTCATGGGCTACGTCACCGGCACCCGGCGCACCGCCTGCCCGGCGGGCTGCGGCGGCTGGGCGCACTTCGTCCATGGCGTGCAGGCGTGCCTGTGGCACGAGCTGGCGATCCTGGCGACGGCGGGCGTCATTGTATGGGCAAGCTGGGGTGCGCCGAACCAGGCGGGCACCTGGACCTTCATGGTGCTGTGGGCCGGGCGCACCTCGGCCAAGCTCAACTTCTTCCTGGGGGTGCGGAACCTCGGCGAGGAGTTCCTGCCGGCGCAGTTGGCCTACCTGAAGAGCTTCTTCAAGCGCCGGTGGATGAACCCACTGATGCCGGTGTCCATTGTCGCCGGGCTGCTGTGGTTGGCGGCGCTGGCCGGGCAGGCGCGGGCGGAGACGGATGCAGCGACGGGCGTGGGGCTGACCTTCGTCATCACGATGCTGACCCTGGCGCTGATCGAGCATGTGGTGCTGGTGCTGCCGCTGCCGTTCGCCAAGCTGTGGGGCTGGGCGGTGACGGAGCGGCGGGCGGCGGGGCGTGACGCCCTGCTGATCGCGCCCAAGCCCGGCTGCACCGCCGGGTGCGATGCCCATATCAAGAACCATGTCGAAGCGGGCGACGCACGGGCCGCGGCGACATAGGACGCATATGCCGGGAGGGCAGGCGATGGACTACGAGGGTTTCTTCCGCAAGGGGCTGGATGGGCTGCGCCGCGAGGGCAATTACCGCACCTTCGCCAACTTGCAGCGCCAGGCCGGCAGCTTCCCCAAGGCGGCGCACATGCGCGGCAACGCCAAGGACGAGGTGACGGTCTGGTGCAGCAACGACTACCTCGGCATGGGCCAGCACCCGAAGGTGCTGGCGGCGGTGCATGAGGCGCTGGACAGTTGCGGCGCCGGGGCCGGCGGCACCCGCAACATTGCCGGCACCAACCACTTCCACGTCATGTTGGAGGAGGAGCTGGCCGACTTGCACGGCAAGGAGGCGGCGCTGCTGTTCAGCTCCGGCTATATGTCCAACCTGGCGGCGCTCAGCACCCTGGCCGGACGGATGCCGGGCTGCACCATCCTGTCCGACGCGCTGAACCACGCCAGCATGATCGAGGGCATCCGGCACAGCCGTGCGCCCTACCAGGTGTTCGCCCACAACGACCCGGAGGACCTGGACCGCCGCCTGTCCGAGATGGACCCGGCCGCGCCCAAGCTGATCGCGTTCGAGAGCGTCTATTCCATGGACGGCGACATCGCCCCCATCGCCGAGTTCTGCGACGTGGCCGACAAGCACGGCGCCATGACCTACTGCGACGAGGTCCATGCCGTCGGCCTGTACGGCCCCCGTGGCGGCGGCATCGCCGAGCGGGAAGGGCTGATGGACCGGCTGACGGTGATCGAGGGCACGCTGGCCAAGGGATACGGCATCATCGGCGGCTACATCGCCGGATCGGCGGTGCTGTGCGACTACGTCCGCAGCTTCGCGTCGGGCTTCATCTTCACCACCTCCCTGCCGCCCGCCGTCGCCGCGGGCGCCCTGGCGAGCGTGCGGCACCTCAAGGTCAGCAGCGAGGAGCGGGCGGGCCAACAGGACCGCGTGGCCAAGCTGCGCCGGGCGCTGGATTTGGCCGGCATTCCGCACATGCACAATCCCAGCCACATCGTTCCGGTGATGGTCGGCAACGCCGTGCTGTGCAAGGCGATCAGCGACCAGTTGATGGAGCGTGGCATCTACATCCAGCCGATCAACTACCCGACGGTCCCGCGCGGCACGGAGCGGCTGCGCATCACGCCGGGTCCGCTGCACACGGACGCGGACATCGAGCACCTGGTCGGCGCGTTGCGGGAGATTTGGACGGGGCTGGACTTGCAGCAGGTCGCCTAGCGTCGGCGGCCAGGCTGGCCGCGGGATGGCCTAATTGGACTGCCAGCGTCCTTGGACTGCCAGCGTCCGCTGTATCTGGCGGCACCCGAACTGGCTGGCACCCAGGTGTGTCTGCCGGCCGGTTCGGGGGCTTTGCAGAAGCCGGAACCCTGCGACACCCGCAGTGTTATGCTTCCCGAGTTGCTGCTTCCTCAACCCCAAGCTGATGAGACGCCACCATGCAGGACAACACGTCGCGCCGCGCAATGCTCCGCACCGGCTTGATGATCGCCGCCGGCACCACGCTCGCGGCCGGTGCTGCCAGGGCGCAGGACGAGAAGATCGCGCAGGAGCTGGTGCAGTACCAGGACCAGCCGAAGGAAGGCCAGAAGTGCAACGCCTGCGCCCAGTGGGTCGAGCCGAACGCCTGCAAAATCGTTGCGGGCAAGATCAGCCCGAATGGCTATTGCGTTGCCTATGCGCCCAAGGAGGGCTAGGTTGCTGCGGCTTTAGCTTTCCTGTAGTACCTGCTCGGCCTGGGCATGCAGGTTATCTTTGTTTTGGTCCGCACGGCGCAAATCCACAACTTCCCGCCTGACTGACCTTACCTTGGGCAAGCCGGGGTGCGGCTCGCCAATACGGCCTAGGAACACCAGGCTGTCGGGGTGCTGGCCCAGCACTGATTGGAACCGGGCGGCCAATTTGCGGGCCTTGGCCTGCAAGGCCAGGTCGGCGGTGAACGGCAGGTCGTGGACGCCGTAGTGCGAGAAGATCAGGGTTGCCAGGCCTGGCTGCATCGCCAGCCCGAGCCGCGTGGCCGTCAGCCAGAACCGCTGCACGGCGCCGCCTAGCCGCAGCAGCCGCGCCACACGGTCCTCACCCTCACGCTCCATGGGCGCCAGGGTGAAGAATGCGGCGCTGCCCAGCGCCGGCCGCACGTCCAACTGCGCCGCCGCTGCCAGCGTGCCGGTTAGGCGGTTCATCGCATTCATGCGCGGCCAATGCCGCATGGCCCAGCGCATGAGCCGCAGCGTCGCGCTGTCCAGACCGATGGCGCCGGCCGGCATCCCGGTGGCGCTGTGGCCCGGCGACCAGTCGATCACCTTCTGATGCACCGCGAAGGTCTCCTTCGCCCGCAGCCGTATATCGGTGGCGAGCGCGCCCAGCCACGCCATGCGGAGCCGGGCCGCCCGGTCCTCGTGCCAGGACACCGCAAGGTCCGGCCCTGCTGCCGCCTCCAGCGCCGCCCGCTCCGCCGGGCGGAGCGGGCGGGACAGATAGGGGCGCCGGTCCACGGAGCGCAGGGCGAGGACCGAGTGCAGCCGGTCCGCGGCTACGCCCGGCACCGCTGGCATCTTGGCGATGATGGCATAAGGGTCGCTGCCGCCCTCCACATGCCAGTCCAATCGCCGGCCATGGTCCGTTGCGGCGATGCGCAGGTTTTCGAGTAGCATTCCTCCAGCCAGCAGGGACGGCTCGCCGTCCCGGTACTCATAGGGATTCTGCCCGGCTTCCGTGGTCAGGTGTATGCGGACGGTGTCGGCGTCCACCAACTCGAACTGCCAGGGCTGGCTGTTGTCGCCGCTCGGCGCCCAGCGCGCCGCGTCCAGGATGGCGTCCATCGCCGCCGGCCTCGCCGTGGCCGCTGGCAGGGGGGCAGAGATGGGGCCAGGCTTGGCCTGGCCCATCATGCGCCGTGCAAGGGCCAGGCGGATGCGCTGCGATGGGCTGGCGTTGCCCCGGGGCAGCCGCGTTACGGCCAGGCGCCCCCGCACGGGATCGAAATGCTGGTGCCAGGGCGCCGCCCTGACGCCCGGCCGATGCAGCAAGAGCTGGAGCGCCAGGGCGCCGACGACGCCGGCGCATAGCTGGCACGACGCCGCCGTCGAGGGTGCCCGGTGCTCCGCCAGGTTGATGCGCGACGGATCAACGAGGTAGGCGCGATGCAGGCCCTGCGGCGCCAGGCCCATGAGGAAGCGGAGGAACTGCTCCTGCTCCGGCTGGCCCTCGAAGCGAAAGTACTCTTCGAAGGTCATGCCGCCCGGCACGAAGGCGAGATAGCCGGTGCCCAAGCCGATGGGCGCCGCCGTCACGGCGGGTATGCCCAACTGTTCCGCCCGAGCGAACACCCGGCGCCGGATGTCCAGCACGAAGAAGTCGAACCCGTCCACGAACAGGTCGGCGCCGTCTAGGAAATCGTCAACGCCGTCCGCGGTGACGCCTTGCGGGAAGCGCGTGATCTGCAGTTCGGGATTGATGGCCAGGGCCATCTCGGCCATCACGTCCAGCTTCGGCCGGCCGACGCTGTCCATCGTCGCCCCAGCCTGGCGGTTGAAGTTGGCGATGTCGAACGTGTCGAAGTCGGCGATCCGGACCTTGCCGATGCCCATCCGCACCAGTGTCAGCAGGTGTACCCCGCCGACCCCGCCCATGCCGGCGATGGCCACGCTGCATCCGCGCAGCGCCTGCTGCTCGGCTTCCGTGACCCAGCCGATGTTGCGGTCGAACGCCTGGGCGTAGTTGAACAGGACTGTCATGGAGCGGACCGGCCTTCGTTGACCCGACTTGTATTACAGCACCCCGCTTAGGCCAAGCTAGGCGGCGAACCGGCTGTTGCTTGCTAGGCTGCCTGGCGCTGCCGCCATTCCAGGACAGGCGCAGCCTGCCGGGGAGAGAAGGCTCCATGGTTCGTGACGAAGTTCCAAACCTCCAGCTGCTCCCCCCTCATGCGGTTGAGCATGACGGTCAGGTTGCAGCTGGCAGGCTGGCGCAGGCCATAATACTCCACCACTGGCCCCATATGATCGAAGTGTATGGCGGAGGCACGCAGCAGCCGCAGCAGGGTGCGCTCCATAACGGCGCACCAGTGGGTAACGCCCTGCCGCTGGCTGAGCTGCACCAGCCCACGGACCAGGACCAGCCGGGACAGGCTGGCAGCGGCGGCGCTCAGCTCCCCACGCTCCCTGGACATGGCGAAGCGCGAGATTTCCGCCGTATGCCGGAAGGGCAAGGCGGCGAACAGCCCAGGCGAGCATATGCCTTGCAGTGGGAAGCTGTCGCCGGGGTTGGCAACCTGGGGCAGGATCAGCCGTGCAGTGCCAATAACGGTGCCGCTGCCGGCAAGACGAAGTACGATGTGATCGGAATGCGCGTCATAGGCATCAATCTCCAAGCCATCCAGGCCAGGTTTGTAGCCCCGTTCGAGACAGTAAACCTGGTGCCGAAGACGTTGCGCCTCTTTAACGAGGTCAGGGGTATCTGCCATCTGGATGACCAGTTCGGAGGTGACTGCTTCGATGGCGGCGGCCAGGATTGATTGGGTCATGGTACCTTGCCTGTGATGGGTCATCGCGTCTCACGTTCTCGTGATAAACTGATGCGGCCAAAGTTGGCAAGACAGAAAGGGATGTTCCGCGCTAGCTTTTGTTGCGTAAGTGTGTATGAACGAGCTATGCCCCAAGGCGGCCCTGCACCGAATACTGTGTCATCGGAGCGTTTTGCTAGACTGGCCGAGCAAGTGCGTGCGTTGAGCCGAACCGACCAAGCCGACCGGTTCATGCTGTTGGCCTGGGCGGCATTCGAGGGGTTCGAGCGCGCAACCTGGCGCAGTCCCGAGGCAGCGATGACCAGGGCAGCAACCGGAACCGGCTTGACCTGACGCGTTGCGACCCCGCCAGCGGCAATCCAAGAGGCTGACAGCAGTCTTTACATCTTTTGGGCTGACCAAGCGGTGGTCTGTTGCTAAGTCGTGTTGTTCACCAGTTCAGAAGCTATTTAAGAGAATAAATTCTAAAATAATACACGATGGCTCATGGAGTGAGTTGATTGTGAACGATTATTCCGGCACTATGCCGCAAGCAAACTACATACTAGCAATTGTTAAGGCACGATATGTCGGTACTTCTTACATGCTTCCTGGCCGCTCGTGTCAACGGACCGTTCAGCGCCCGCTAACACAGCATACTCTGGATTTGGCACGCACCTTGCAGTGCAGTTAATGTTGCATTGCGTGTGCTGGCACCGGTCCGTGCCCATGCGCCCACAGGAGGAGCTATCATGACTAAGTGTTTGAGCAATGGGGCTGCTGGTGTATCCGGGTTCAAGGCAGCCGCCCTTGGCGTATGCTTGCTGGTTGGCAGCAGCGTAGCCGCCGTAGCCGCGCCGTTCACGTTCAACCCCTCTGGGGCTGTCCCGGCGTTGTCCACCGCAGGGCCGTTCACGGCTGACAACATCATCTTCAGCCAGTACTCCACCATCAACATTGCCTCGGGTATCTTCAACGAGTCGGGTATCCTTCGAGTCGCCAACTTCCAGTCTAATGGACTACCCTTGCTGCCGCCGGGCTTCAGCGGCACGACTGGTGCCACTCCGTATGGCCTGTACTTCACGTTCTCGGCCACGGGCACCATCAACGGCTCGACGGGTGGTTCTCAGGGCAACTTCAGCACGCTGGCCGTCACCCTTCGTGGAGACGTCGGAAACGACAACGGCGCGATCGGCGTGACCCAGAACGGCGGCGCCTCGTTCGCCGGCAACACCGGGAACGACGTGACGCTCGCGACGGGCACCCTGATCTCCGGCACCGTGGGGTTGCTCGCGAACACGGCCGCTCCGTCGTCGGCGCAGCCGAACCCGTCTCCCGTGCTTCCGTCGGCGCTTGCACTGGTGCGATTCACGGACGCCCCCGGCGAGACTGGCTTCTTCGTCAATCCAAGCACGATGCAGTTCAGCCTCGACTCGGCCTTTACGAATAACAATGAGGTCACGAACTCCGCATCCATCCCTAACGGCATAAACCTGACGATCCGCGGCGGCGGCGGCAACGGCACGATCAATTCGATTGCGAACGTTCCGAACCCGGTTCCCGAGCCGGCCTCGATGGCGTTGCTCGGCGTCGGCCTGGCCGCCATCGGCCTGGTCCGCCGCCGCCGCGCCTAGCTTAGCCTTCCTGACCCGACGGGTCAGGCGCAGAAAGGGGGCGGTGCCGGTTGGCACCGCCCTTCTTCGTTTCAGCGGTCGCCGGGACGGGCGCAGTCCGCCCTGAACTTGGTTGCCACGGCGATGCCGGCCCGCCTCAAACGCCCTCCCGCACCACGTCCCGCGTGAAGTAGCTGAGGATCAGGTCGGCACCCGCGCGCTTGAAGGCACCCAGCGTTTCCCGCACCACCCGCGCCTCGTCCAGCGCGCCGGCCTGGGCAGCGAACTTGATCATCGCATACTCGCCGCTGACTTGGTAAACGCCGAGGGGCAGCAGGGTCTGCGCCCGGATGCGGGCCAGCACGTCCAGGTAGGGCAGGCCGGGCTTCACCATCAGCATGTCCGCGCCCTCCGCCTCGTCCTCGATGCTTTCGCGCAGGGCCTCGCGGGCGTTGGCCGGGTCCATCTGATAGGCCTTGCGGTCGCCGTGCAGGTCGCAGCCCGACGCCGCGCGGAACGGGCCGTAGAAGGCCGAGGCGAACTTGGTCGAATACGACATCACCGGCACGCCGTCGTGCCCGGCGCCGTCCAGCGCCCGGCGTATCGCGCCGACCTGGCCGTCCATCATGGCGCTTGGCGCGATCACGTCCGCGCCGGCATCGGCTGCCACCACGGCCTGCCGGGCCAGGTTGTCCAGCGTCACGTCGTTCAGCACGTCCCCGTCCGCGCCGACGGCGCCGCAGTGGCCGTGGTCGGTATATTCGCAGAAGCAGTTGTCGGTCATCACCACCATGTCCGGTGCGGCGTCCTTCACCGTGCGGGTCATGCGGGCCAGCAGGCCGTCATCGCGCAGGGTGTCGCTGCCGGTCGCGTCCTTGCTGCGGCTGATGCCGAACAGCATGACGGCGCGCACGCCGTCGCGGGCGATGGCCTCGGCCTCCCGCGCCAGGTGCCGCTCGGGGATGCGGGAGACGCCTGGCATGGCGGGGATCGGCAGGGGATCGTCCAGCCCTTCCTCGATGAAGATGGGCAGGATCAGGTCGTGCGGGGTGACGCGCGTCTCGCGCACCAGGTCGCGGAGGGCGCCGGTGCGGCGCAGGCGGTGCAGGCGTGTGGTGGGGAACATGGATGGGGTCCTGGTTATGGGATCACGGAATAGTGCAGCGGCACCGTGCGGTGCCGGGCCGGGTCGGGCCGCGTTAGGCTGGCGAACCCTATAGCGCAAAGGCCCGTCCGATGAAGAACACGCTTGCCGCCCTGGTCTCGTTCGGCTCCGTCATCGCCGCCACCACCGCCGGGGGCCGGCACGGGCCGCAGCGCCCGGTGAACGGCATTTGGTACGCCTCGCTGCACAAGCCGTCCTATACTCCGCCCAGCCCGGCGTTCGGCGCGGCCTGGACGGTGCTGGACGGCCTGCTGGCCACCGCCGGCTACCGCCTGATGACCAAGCCGCGCAGCCCGGCGCGCAGCCTGGCGCTGGCCGGCTGGGGCCTCTGCACGGCGGGGCTGGCCGGATACCCCTGGGTGTTCTTCGGCCGCAAGAAGCTGGATGCCAGCCTGGCGGTGACGGGCGCGATGCTGCTGTCGGCAGCGGGCACCGTTGCGGCCTCGCGCGAGGTGGACCGGCCGGCAGCGGCGATGGGCGTGCCGATGGTGCTGTGGCTGGGCTTCGCGACGCTGCTGAGCGAGGAGATCTGGCGGCGGAACTGACGCCGACGGCTGCTTGCACCAACCGTATTCCAGTCGTTGCGAGAGGCGCAGCGACACGGCAGCAGGGGGCCGCTGACGCAGTCCGTGCGGCCGGCCTGTTGCCGCGCCGCAGATGCGGCCCGCGACGCCGAAGAAGTCAGGGCAAATGGCTGCTGGCGCAGGACTCCGGCACCAGCCAACCGGCATACCGCACCAGCCGCCCCACGCCGGGCAGCGCGATCTGCACGTCGAAGCGGAAGCGGCCCTCGGCGTCCGCCCACTCCAGCGCCGTCGCCCGCGGAGTCAGGCGGCGCGGCAGCGGCACGGGGCCGATGCGCCAGGTGGCGGCGTGCATCCGCAGCCCCGCCGCGTCCGCTGCGACATGTAGGCGGAAGGCGAAGGGGCCGAACCGCTCCTCCAGTCCGCCGCCGGGCGCTGGGGCCATGCGGCTGCGGGGGCCGCGCCCGCCGAAGCTGCGGGTCCAGACCTCGCCGTCCCCCGCCGCCTCGATGCACACTCGCACCGGCACGTCCGCCGCGGCGGGCGGGAAGCCGAACGGGGCGGCGACCAGGCGGGCCAGCAGCCCGGCGGCGCCCTCCACGGACGCCCGGCCCTGCAATGCCAGCCAGGGCTGCGACGCATGGACGGCACGGACCGGCGGCGGCAGCGCGTCATAGGCCGGGCCGAGCGCGCGGGCGAACAGCGGCGGGGGCGGACGGTCCATGTCCTCCGTGGTGCTGATGCGGTACAGGGCGAACTCCGCGGCGATGTCCTGCAGCGTCAGCACGCCGACGCAGGGACGGGCGCCGGGCGGGATGGCGCGGCCGCCGGCCAGGGCGCGCAACGCGGCGAGAGCAGGCAGGGTAGGGATGACAGGGCCGTCCCCGGCCTCCGCCACCAAGGTCTAGCGGCGGCGCAGCGGCAGGCCGGCGCCGTCCAGGCCCCAAGCCTCCACCACCATGCCGCCGCGGTCGGTGCCCAGGCCATGCACCAGCCCGGCCAGCCAGCGCAGCGCGGGGGCCAGCGGCTCCAGCGCCAGGCGCATCTCAAGGGCGCGGGCGGCGCGCACGGGCAGGGTGGCCAGCAGCAGGCCCAGGTGCAGCAGCGGCAGCTCCAGCCCGGCGCGGAACACGGCGGCGCGGCGCACGCCGTAGCGGGCCGGCACCTGGTCCAGGTCCGGCGTGTCCGCCAGGGAGGACCAGCGGCGGCCCAGGCCGGGCACCGCGGCCCGCCGGGTCAGGCCCCAGCCCGGCCGCGTGGTCCAGGCCCCATCCAGGAACACCCGCACGGGCTGCCCGGCCCAGGACAGGATGGAGCGCATGACCGCCAGCCCGCGCGGCGCGCGGTTGCCGGGCAGGATCGCCACTTCCACCTGGTCCACCCGGGTCCAGCCGGCGGTCAGGTGGTCCAGCGCGGCGCAGGACAGCGCGGGCGTGCTGCTGCATCCCGCGAGCGCCACCACGCCCGCTGCCTGCGCCGGGGCGTCCAGCGCCGCGGCGAAGCCGGCCACGAAGGCGCGTCCGTCCGCCAAATCCAGGTAATGCACGCCGGCCTTGATGGCCGCCCGCGCCAGCCGGTGCGCGCCCGGGCGGTACGGCCCGGCCGCGTCCACCACGGCGAAGGCCCCCAGCGCCTGCAACGCCGCGGCGCTGACCGAGGCAACGTCCAGCCGGGCGGCCGATACCCGTGGGGGTCCGCCCAGCGCATCCGCCAACGCCTGGGCGCGCTTCCTGCCGCGGGCGGCAATGACGACCCGCAGGTCCGTGGTGGCGAGCAGGCCGCGCACCAGCCGCTCCCCGAAGGCGCCGGTGCCGCCGACGACGACGATTGTGCGGGTCAGGATGGGATGCGGGTCAGGCCGGCCCCGGCATCACGACGGCGCCTCGTACAGCACTCGCCGGGCCAGGCCGGGCGGTGGGACCATGCAGGCGTCGGTGCGACCGAACAGCCGGTAGCGGTTCTGCGCCACGCGGTCGTAGAGCGTGTCCCGCAGCCGCCGCGGCATCCAGCCCAGCATCCGCGCCGCATCCCAGGACGGCAGCAGGGATAGGACCGCCACCGCCGCGTCCGACTTGAAGTGCGCCACGCCGCCCAGCACGACGGCGTTGCTCTCCGGCATGTCCGCGCTGATGCCCAGCCGCTCCGCCAGGATGCGGCCATACGGCGATTGCACCGGCACAAAGCTGAAGCGTCCCCCGTCCCGTGCGGCCACGAAACGGACCCAGCCCGAGCACAGCACGCACACGCCGTCGAACAGGATCGTATCGTCCGGGATGCCGGCGGCGGACAGGGGCGCCCAGGCGCGGGGCGGCGGGAGGAGAGGCATGACAGGCCCCGTTCTGGTGCGGCAGTGATATTAGGGCATTGCGGACCGCCTGGCACCCCCGGTCCGCAAGGGTCGTCCTTCCCCCTCTCCCTCCGGGAAAGGGCCAGGGTGAGGGGGGCTTGGCTGCGGAGCGGGGCATCGCCCATTCCACCGGCACACGGCCCTGCACGGGCCAGTGACTGCGCCCCAAGACCCCCTCACCCCAACCCTCTCCCGGAGGAAGAGGGAGAAGCAGGCCGGCCTGCCTGGCTACGCCCCTGCCGTCCCGCCCTCGCCGATTAGCCGCGCCACCCGGCGCAGCGCCAGCAGGTAGCCCTGCGTGCCGAACCCGGCGATCACCCCGTCCGCCCGGCCGGACACATAAGAGTGGTGCCGGAACGCCTCGCGCTTGTGGACGTTGCTGATATGCACCTCGATCACCGGCCCGTCGAAGGCGTTCAGCGCATCCAGGATGGCGACGGAGGTGTGGGTGAAAGCGGCCGGGTTGATGACGATGCCGCCTGCGTCCTCCCGCGCCGCGTGGACCCAATCTATGATCTCGTATTCGCGGTTGCTCTGGTGGAAGCGCAGATCCAGCTCCAGCTCGCCTGCCAGCGCCCGGCAGTCGCGCTCCACGTCGGCCAGGGTCTCATGTCCGTAGATGTGCGGCTGGCGGCGGCCCAGCAGGTTCAGGTTGGGTCCGTTCAGGACATAGACGAGGCGGGTCATGGCGGGGTCCTCCTGCGATGCTAGGCTAGCGGCACCGTCATGCGCGCGATTACCGCCGCGGTGCCGGGCCGCACGCCGCGCCACCAGGCGAAGGCCTCCGCCGCCTGCTCCACCAGCATTCCTACGCCGTCGGCCAGCCGCGCCGCGCCGGCATCCCGCGCCAGGCGCAGGAAGGGGGTCAGGCCCTTGCCGTAGGTCATGTCGTAGGCCAGGCACCCCGGCCCGAACACGGCGGCGGCGATGTCCGGCAGCTCGCCGCGCAGGCTGGCGGAGGTGGCGTTGACCACGATGTCGAAGCCGCCGGGCCGCCGCCGCAGCCCGTCGTATCCGGTGGCGGCCACGGCGCCGTGCGGCGCGAACCGCTGGGCGAGCGCCTCGGCCGTCGCGGCGGTCCGGTTGGCGATCACCACCTCGGCCGGGCGCCGTTCCAGGACCGGCGCCAGTGCGCCGCGCGTGGCCCCGCCCGCGCCCAGCAGCAGCACCCGGCGGCCCCGCAACGCGCAGCCCAGGTTGTCCACGATGTCCCGCACCAGGCCGATGCCGTCGAAGTTGCCGGCCGCCACCTCCGCGCCGTCGAACGACATGGCGTTGGCGGCGCCGGCCAGCCCGGCCTGCGGCAGCAGCCGCGTCGCATAGGCGCAGGCGTCCAGCTTGAACGGAGCCGTCACGTTCAGCCCGCGCCCGCCCGCGGCACGGAAGGCGTCCACTGCGGCGGCGAACCCGCCCACCGGCGCCTCCAGCGCCTCGTATCGCATGTCCTGGCCCGTCGCCGCCGCGAACGCCGTGTGGATGGCCGGGGACTTGCTATGGCCGATGGGGTTGCCGATCACGGCATAGCGGTCCGTCATGGCGCGGGCCTGCCTGCGTATGGCAGGGCCGGGGCGCCGGTGCAGTGCGGGAACAGGATCATTCAGCCTTTGGGCATCGTGCCGCGATGTTGAACCGGAGGTGTAGCCGCTCCGCAGGCTGCCGAACATGGCCTGCGGCTGCCGGGCTGCGAACGACCTGTCCCGCGCCTGTTGCACCGCCGGCCCATGCATCCCAACTCGTCCTTCATGCCCCGTCCGATGATCCCGGCTGCCCTGCTGCTGTCCGTCCTGCCGGCCGTCCTGGCCCATGCCGAGCCGGTCCGTGCCCATTACCGCGCCTATGCCGCCGGGCTGACGGTGGTGGCGATGGACGCGGACTGGGACGTGCAGCCCGGCGCCTACCGCGTCCACCTGGCCTTCCGCACGGTGGGCGCCCTGGCCGTCGCCTACAGCGGCCAGAGCGACAGCGTGTCGGAGGGACGCTTCGATGCCGGGCGGGTGCTGCCCCGCCGCTACTACAGCGCGGGCGTGCTGCGCGGCGTGCAGCGGGTGACGCAGATAGACTACCCCGGACGCGACCCGCAGGTGCGGCAGCTCGTGCCGTCCAACGACGAGGAGCGGGAGCCGGTGCCGCCTGCCGACCAGGCCGGCACCACCGACAGCCTGAGCGCCCTGGCGCTGCTGATCCGCGACGTGAACGCCGCCGGGCGCTGCGACGGCCAGGTGCGGACCTATGACGGCCGCCGCCTGGGCGAGCTTGCGGCCCGTACCGGCCCGGTGCAGACGCTGGAACCGACGAGCCGGTCCACCTACGCCGGCCCGGCCCTGCGCTGCGATTTCGAGGGCCGGCAGCTCGGCGGCTTCGTCAGGGATGGCGACCAGGCCGCGCTGCGCCGCCCGCAGCGCGGTACCGCATGGTTCGCGGCGCCTGCGCCGGGTGGGCAGCAGGTCCCGGTGCGGATCGAGTTCCAGACCCGCTGGGCCGGCGCAGTGACGATGTACCTGGCCGCGCCGTAGCGGTCCCATCCTCCCGCACAGGCGGTCAGTGGCCCGGGTTGGCCGCTGCGAAGGCGCCCTTCTGCTCTGCCGTCGCCTCGCGCTGGTGCAGCGCCTGCCACTGCTTGTAGGGCATACCGTAGACGATTTCCCGCGCATCGGGGTCGGTCAGCGGCAGGCCGCGGGCGTCGGCGGCCTCGCGATACCAGCGGGACAGGCAGTTGCGGCAGAAGCCGGACAGGGTCATCAGGTCTATGTTCTGCACGTCCGTCCGCTCCTGTAGGTGCTGGACCAGGCGGCGGAAGGCGGCAGCCTCCAGCTCGGTGCGGGTGGCGGCGTCCATCTCGGGGATCGGCATGGCGGGGTCCTTGGTTGTGGCGCCTCCATAGATGGCGCGTGCAGCAGCGCCGCGCCACTCCCTCTCCCTCTCCCTCCGGGAGAGGGAGAGGGAAGCGGCAAGCGCCGCCCCAGCCAGCATAAGGACAGCCCTGCCCATGCCTGGGACCGTGCGTGCGGCCTCCCTCACCCCAACCCTCTCCCGGAGGGAGAGGGAGCAGTGCGGGGCCTGGCCCAACCCGGCGCGTCGCCGCATAGTGCGGTAGAGCAAGGGGGCAAGATGGACTGGGACGACCAACGGGCGCGCACGGCGCTGCGGGCGATGTTCGACGCCGCCGTGGCCAGCGCCGACCCGCGCCGGGTCCTGGCCGCGCACCTGCCGCCGCGCGCCGAACTGCGCCCCGGTGGCCGCGTCGTCGTCGTCGGCGCCGGCAAGTCCGCCGCGGTGATGGCCGCAGCACTTGAGGACGCCTGGCCCGATGTTGCCATGGCCGGCATCGTCGTCACCCGCTACGGCCACAACGCCCCCACTCGGCGCATTGAGGTGATGGAGGCCGCGCACCCCGTCCCCGACGCCAACAGCGAGGCCGGCGCCCGCCGCGTGCTGGACGCCGTGCATGGCCTGGGGCCGGACGACCTGGTGCTGGCGCTGATGTCGGGCGGCGCCTCCGCCCTGCTGGAGCTGCCGGCGCCGGGGCTGACGCTGGCCGACGCGGACCGGGTCAACCGCGCGCTGCTGAAGTCCGGCGCCGCCATCGGCGAGATGAACGCCGTCCGCAAGCACCTGTCGGCCATCAAGGGCGGGCGCCTGGCCGCCGCCGCCGCCCCGGCCCGCGTAGTGACGCTGGTCATCAGCGACGTGCCCGGCGACGACCCCGCCACCATCGGCAGCGGCCCCACCGTGCCCGATCCCACCACCTGGGCCGACGTGCGCGCCATCGCCGCCCGGCACGGCCTGGCGCTGCCGCGCGACGATGGCCCGGAAACGCCCAAGCCCGGCGAGATCGTGCCGGACATACGCATGATCGCCACCCCCGCGATGGCCCTGGCCGCAGCCGCCGAGGCCGCCCGCGCGCACGGCCTGACGCCCCTGGTCCTGGGCGACGCATTGGAGGGCGAGAGCCGCGAGCTGGGCACCGTCATGGCCGGCATCGCCGCCAGCGCCCGCCTGCACGGCCAGCCGCTGCCGCCGCCCTGCGTGCTGCTGTCAGGTGGTGAAACAACCGTGACGATCGGCGCCGGCCCGGCCGGGCGCGGCGGGCGCAACACCGCGTTCCTGCTGGGCCTGGCGCTGGCCCTGCGCGGGGCGCCGGGCATCTGGGCGCTGGCGGGCGACACCGACGGCATTGACGGGACCGAGGACGCGGCCGGCGCGGTGGTCACCCCCACCACGCTCGACCGCGCGCGCGCCGCCGGGCTGGACCCGCGGCGCATCCTGGCGGAGCATGACAGCTACGGCCTGTTCGACGCCGTGGGCGACCTGGTGCGCACCGGGCCGACGCTTACCAACGTGAACGACCTGCGCGCCATCCTGGTCGCATAAAGGACTCCCCCATGGCCCTCCGCGTGAAGATGCGCCGCCGCCGGCGCACGAAGATCATCGCCACGCTCGGCCCCGCCAGCGCCACGCCGGAGATGCTGGCCCGACTGTTCCAGGGCGGTGCCGACGTGTTCCGCCTGAACTTCAGCCACGGCACGCACGAGGACCACCTGTCCCGCATCACCATGATACGCGCCTTGGAGGAGCACACGGGCCGGCCCATCGGCATCCTGGCCGACGTGCAGGGGCCGAAGCTGCGGGTGGGCCGCTTCCAGGGCGGGCGCGTCACGCTGCAAACCGGGCAGCACTTCCGGCTCGACCTGTCCCCGGTGCCCGGCGACAGCCGTCGGGTGCAGTTGCCGCACACCGAGATCATCCAGGCCGCAGGCATCGGCACCACCCTGCTGCTGGACGACGGCAAGCTGCGCCTGCGGGTGGCGCACGTCCGGGAGGACCACCTGGAATGCGTGGTCGTGACCGGCGGCCCGCTGTCCGACCGCAAGGGCGTGAACGTCCCCGACGTGGCGCTGCCGATCCCGGCGCTGACGGAGAAGGACCGGGTGGACCTGGACTTCGCGCTGTATCATGGCGTGGACTACATCGGCCTGAGCTTCGTGCAGCGGGGGGAGGACGTGGCGGAGGCCAAGGAGATCGCCGCCGGACGCGCCTGGATCATGACCAAGATGGAAAAGCCGCAGTCGCTGGACAACATGGACGAGATACTCGCCCTGTCCGACGCGGTGATGGTCGCCCGCGGCGACCTGGGCGTGGAGCTGCCGCCGGAGGAGGTGCCGCTGGCGCAGAAGCGCATCATCCGCGCGGCGCGGGAGCGCGGCATCCCCGTCGTGGTGGCGACGCAGATGCTGGAGAGCATGATTTCCGCCCCTGCGCCGACGCGCGCCGAGGCGTCGGACGTGGCGACGGCGGTGTTCGACGGGGCGGACGCGGTGATGCTGAGCGCGGAGAGCGCCGCCGGGCAGTATCCGTACGAGGCCGTGAACATGATGGACCGAATCGTGGAGCGCGTGGAGCGCGACCACGGCTGGCGCACGCTGATGGACAGCAGCCGCCCGGTGCCGGAGCGCACCGCGGCCAGCGCTATCGCCGCTGCGTCCCGCCAGGTGGCGCAGACCGTGGGCGCCGCCGCCATCGCCGCCTTCACGCTGGGCGGCAGCACGGCGCTGCGCGTGGCGCGGGAGCGTCCGGAGTGCCCGGTGCTGGGGCTGACCACCAGCCTGCAAACCGCCCGGCGCCTGGCCGTGGTGTGGGGCGTCCACGCGGTTCAGACGGGCGAGCTGCACACGATGACCGAGACCGTCACCCGGGCGACGCGCATCGCCCGCACGGAGGGCTTCGCGCAGGCTGGGGATGAGATCGTCGTGACCGCGGGCGTGCCGTTCAACCAGCCTGGCACCACCAACGCCCTGCGCGTGGCGCAGGCTTGATGGCGGGCGTCCCGTGTTGCGGGCTGTTTCGGCACGGCAGTCCAGGGCGCGGCTGGCGCCCCTGGGTCGCCACGGCGCTGTGCGCCTCGTGACCCCGATTGATTGAAGCAGGAGGGCGGCATGGGTCCGTTGCGGGCCGCGATCCACTCCGGTTTAGAGCATGATAGGTGCAGGTAGATGCGCCTATCATGCTCCCGTCTTTGTTTTTGCGAGCATGTTCATCGACCAGGTCACTCAACCTGATGCGATCATGTTCCAGGCGCGCAAAGGCCGCCTTCGCGCAACCTTGAAACCAAGGATCGCCATGGCGAACAGGGCCGCAGAGGCAGGCTCGTCCACGCTCAGGGCTTCCGTCAGGAAGAACGGGTCGATGTTGCCCGTCGTGTCCACGCCCGCGCCGAGCGTGTTGCCGCGCCCGGCGAATGCGCCATAGATCGTGTCCCCGAGCGAGGTCAGATACTGGTAGTCGCCGAGCGTGCGTACCCTGCTGCCGGACAGGCCGAGTTCCGCATAGCCGGGCGAGGTGAAGTCATAAACGTCCTGGTCGGCAAAGCCGTCGCCGTACGAGGTCGCGAGATGCACATGGAAGCTCGCGCCGTCGAAGCTGTCATACAGCAGCGCGACGGCGCCGCCCTGCGTGACGGTGAGCGCCGGCAGCCCGGCGCGCTGGCCGGCGATCGAGACCGGCACCGGCTCCCCCTCGGGAACCAGGCGGCTGAGGTCGGCCGGGTCCGGCACGAACGTCACCAGGTAGATGCGGTCCGTCCCGTCCGGGTCCTTGAAGCCTACTGCGGCGTAGACCTTCCTTCCATCCGGGGATGCCGCGACCGCGGTGATGTTGCCGCGCAGCTCGTTCACGGCGCCGAACGAGTTGGTGAGCTGGGCGGACAACCCGCCAGCGACGACGAGGCCGCCCGGCGGAGCCGACACGTCGGTGAATTGCCAGGTCGAGCCGCCGTCAACCGAGCGGTTCAGCCGGTAGGTGACGGGGCGGTCGTTGGCGGCATCCCGCCCCTGGCCGATGCCATACAGGGCATACAGCGTGCCCTGCGCGTCGGTCGCGATCCGCAGCCCGGGGTTGGTCGAAGTCGGGACCTTGCCGCCCGCGCTGACCGGGGTGTCCACCGTGAACGTGGCGCCGCGGTCCGTCGAGGTCGTCACCCGTTCCTGCACCCGGCCGAACGCCGCGTCGAAGCTGTCGTAGCCCACATGGACCGTGCTGCCGCTGACCGCGATCCAGGGCTGGTCCGAAGTTCCGGCGCTGTCTGCCGCCAGGTTGACCCGCCCCGGCGTCCATTGCCATGCGCTCGGCGCCCGTCCGCCGACGCCATCGGCGTTGGGATTTGCGGTGTAGCCTTGGTAGATGTTGCCGTCCCGGCCGAGTGCCGCCCCATGCAGCACCCCCCGGTTGTCGTAGGCGAAGTTCCAGTCTGCCGGCACCACGACGCTGGGCGCCGGCGCGGTGACGGGAAAACGGATGTTCCAGCTCGCGCCGGCATCGCCCGAGGTCCAGAGGGAGGCGCGTCCGCCGCCGCTCGTGTTGTAGCCGAAGCTGGACAGGACGAGTTGACGAGGATCAAGAGGGTTCACGGCAATCGCGGACTCATTGCCCCAGTCCTTGTAGCTGCGCCCGGCGATGTAGGTCTGGTACTCCGGCAAAGAGAGGTGCCCGACCACATCCAAGATGACGGGCGCCCCCAGTGCCGGTCCGCAAGGGACCGACAGCGCCAGCAACAACCACCTTCTGACGGACGGCTGCATTGCGTTTCTCCCACGTTTTGCGGGAACACGTTAACATCTCCCCGTGTTCATTCAACGGCCGTGACGATCTGCGCCGGGCCTCGCGCGCAGCCTCTCGCGTGGGCCTGCACACGCAAGCCGATATAGGCTTAGAGCATGTTTGGATCAGGTGAAGACGTATCCTGAGTTCCTGACGTAATTGGCGCACTCTGTGGCGCTGAACTTCTTGAGCAGGGTGCCGATGCGCTTCCAGGTGGCTTCGACGGTGCGCTC
>JAABUM010000982.1_pt1 | contig 45281 bp, 33 predicted proteins | sample 5559161 | NCBI WGS metagenome assembly JAABUM01 (sample SAMN10711868, study PRJNA513369) | rock metagenome | isolation source: Antarctica rocks | place: Antarctica: Victoria Land, Siegfried Peak nord
AGCAGTGCGCCGCTAACGAACCTGACTCACGACTCACGACCCACGACTCACGACCCCAAGGACAGACGATGACCACGATCCTCGCGATCAAGCGCGACGGTCAGGTGGCGGTGGCCGGTGATGGGCAGGTCACGTTCGGCGAGGTGGTGATCAAGCACGGCGCGAAGAAAATTCGTCGCCTGCATAATGGGGAGATCCTGGCCGGATTCGCCGGGGCCGTCTCCGACGCGCTGACCCTGATCGAGCGCTTCGAGACGCAACTCGAGACCTGGCACGGCAATCTTCGCAAGGCGGCGGTCGAGACGGCGAAGGATTGGCGCACCGATCGTGCGACCCGCCACCTCGAAGCCGAGCTGATCATCGCCGATGCGGAGACGATCCTCCTCCTCTCCGGCGATGGCGACGTGATCGAGCCGGACGACGGCATCATCGCCATCGGGGCGGGTGGCACCTATGCCTACGCCGCCTCCAAGGCGCTGCTCGAATACACCGATCTCGATGCACGCGCCATCGCCGAGGCGGCGATGCGGATCACGGCGCGGATCTGCATCTTCACCAACGACTCGATTCTGATCGAGGCGGTCGGGGAAGGGGTGGAGACGAGCGACGAAACAACCGCGACCACAGAGGGGGCGGACTAGGGGCGCGTGGTCGCCCGACTGGTCGGCCCGGAATGGTGAATACGATGGACGGCTTGACCCCGGCGGCGATCGTCGCCGCCCTCGACAAATACATCATCGGACAGCGCGAGGCGAAACGCGCCGTCGCGGTGGCCCTGCGCGCGCGCATCCGTCGCGCCCAGTTGCCCGACGACCTGCGGGATGAGGTCAGCCCCAAGAATATCCTGATGATCGGCCCGACCGGGGTCGGGAAGACGGAGATCGCGCGTCGCGTCGCGAAGCTGGTCGATGCGCCGTTCATCAAGGTCGAGGCGACGCGTTTCACCGAGGTCGGCTTCGTGGGGCGCGACGTTGAGTCGATCATCCGCGATCTGCTGGAGACGAGCGTCGATCAGGTCGATCATCGGCGCTTCGAGGAAGTGCGCCCCGAGGCCGAGCGCGCCGCCGATGAGCGCCTCGCCACCTACCTCCTCCAACAGCGCGAGAGCCCCACCCCCGCGCGACGAGCCACGGCACGGCGCGGGGGCGGGCGACGGAGCGGCCCGGCACCGGCGGTCGCCGAGGGGTCCGGCCCGAGCGACGAGAGCCGTCGCCAGCAACGGCAGCGCCTCCTGACGCAGCTCCAGACGCGGCAGATCGAAGGGGAGATGGTCGAGATCGAGGTCGAGATCGCCCCGACCGATGGGTACGACCTGGACGGCCTCGATGGCCTGGAAGGGGCGGCCCCGGCCGGGCGCGGACGACGGGGGCCGATTGGGCCGGAGTATCGCACCCGCCGTCTGCCGGTCGCGGATGCCCGCCGCATCCTCACCGACCAGGAAGCCGATCAGCTGATCGACTGGGATGGGGTGCTGGACGAGGCGATCCGCCGCGTCGAGGATGGCGGGATCGTCTTCCTCGATGAGGTGGACAAGATCGTTGGCGATGGCGACGGTGGCCCCAACGTCTCCGACGAGGGGGTGCAGCGTGATCTCCTGCCGATCGTCGAAGGGACGACGGTGACGACGCGCTACGGCCCGGTTAAGACCGATCACATCCTCTTCATCGGTGCGGGTGCGTTCAACGGCGTCAAGCCGGGCGACCTGATCCCCGAGTTCCAGGGGCGCTTCCCGATCCGCGTGGAGTTGAGCCCGCTCGGCGAAGAGGAATTGTACGCGATCCTCACCGAGCCCGAGAACGCGCTCGTCCGCCAGTACACCGCCCTCCTCGCGACCGAGGGGGTGACGCTGACCTTCGATGACGAGGCGTTGCGCGAGATCGCCGCGCTCGCGGCAGGGCTCAACGAGCGCCAGGAAGACATCGGCGCGCGCCGCCTCGCCACGATCATGGAGCGTACGCTGGAGGACATCTCGTTCGACGCGCCCGACCACGCGGGCGAGACGATCGCGATCGACGCCGCGCTCGTCCGCGACCGCCTCGGCGACCTCGCCGACGACGAGGATCTGAGCAACTTCATCCTCTAACGCAGATAGTTCCAAATGAGCGAGCATGGGCGCGTGGATCAAATGAGATAACGCGGAACGCCTTACCGTATGGGACCGGTTCTATGAGGCGTTTTCTTTTCGCCTAAGCATTCGTGCGAGAGATTGGCCGGGCATTCAAGAGCCTTCGCCATCGCGTACCTATAGCATCGCGGGTATCTGGGGATGGTGTGCAGAAGAAGAGTTGGCCGAGCGAGTTGTAGACGCCTTTCGCCGGTGCCTCGATACAAACGAACGGCTGTATGTTCTTGACTGGCAACATGACTGTTACTCGCTCGATCCCTATCGGCCATTTACCGCCGCCGAACTCGAAGAATGGCCGATAGGGATCGAGCCGAACGGTGATTACTACATCTTCTTGACGAGCGATTTTCGTATCGGCACCTTCGGCCATCCCTGGGAAGAAACATTGTGCATCTTCGGGCAGCCACTCCTCAACGCTCTTGACCAGAATATGCCAACATATTTGAAGCAACCGATTCGCGTGAATGGTCGGCTCTCACGCTGAGCGATCGTATTTCGTCGCGCGACAGGGAAATCATTCCCGACAAAACCTTATATCTCTTCGAGTGCCGGGGCATAGCCAACATTGGTATCGACGAGCAAGCGCGGCAAGGGCAAATCGGGCGGCGCGAAGACTGACCAATCAAAGCTGCCATCGCGCATAGATGTGGCGATCGGGTTGGCGCTATCTACAGCACTCTACACCGTCCGCCGGTCGAGGAAATGCTGTCGCGCGATCGAAGGTTCTACGACACAATGCGCGTTGCGGATCCGACAGCATGAGACGAGCGCGGACACTCGCACTTCATCGAGTCCGTGTCGCAGCGATAGCTCGGCGCTCAGGCTCACCTTGCGCGCAAGCAGGAAGGCGCTGGTATCGTAGAAGAGATCGACCGCTTCCTCACCAGGGCGCGCGACGGGCGGCGCGTCCCGCTCCGTCACCGTTATCGTGATACCGCTGCCGAGCGCATCGCAACTGACGAGCGGCAGCCACAGCACCCTTTCGGCGGCTAATTACCGGGCGAGCATCGATTTCCCCGCGCCTGGGTTGCCGCTGATCAGCACGAGAAGCGGTAAGCATGATGCTCCGCTCTCCATATTACTCCTGCTTTTACAGTCTCTAACCGATAATCGCCGTATTATCGCGCTCGCAGTGAGCCACGCCGAATGAGCCATCATTTCTTCGCCCTCTTGCCAACCCGACACGCCTCCGCTACTATAGGAGTGTACGTACACCTTATGCCGCCCTGCCTGATCGGGCGTGGCGGCGCGCGCAGGAGAGAGGGCAATGGCAGAACGGGCGATGGCGCTGACGCGGCGACGGTTCATCGGGCGATTGGGGCTACTGGCCGGCCTGGGGGTGGCGCTGCCCCTCCTGGCGGCCTGCACGCGCGGGACGCCGAATACGCCGACGGTCGATGGCACGCCGACCGCCGATATCGATCCGACGAAACCGCTCCCCTCTCCGGTCCTGATCGTGCCGCCCGATACGACGCTGCACATCCTCACCGTCAGCGGCTCCTCGGCGGCGGCGGATGAGTCGTTGCGCGCGCTGGCCCGCGAGTGGGCGAGCGCCAACGGCCTCCAGGTCGCCTTCGAGACGGCCAGCGCCGCCGCGATCGAGGCCCGCCTCGCCGCGCCGAACGGCCTCGCGACGTTCGACATCATCCAGTGCCGCGACAACCTCGCCCACCTCTACGCCGAGCGCTTCGCCGATCTCTCGGTCGAAGCGGACGCGCTGGCCGCGACCCTCGGCGGCTTCTACGACGCCCCGACGATGCAGGCGCAGGTCGGCGGGGTCTGGCGAGCGCTCCCCTTCAACCTGATCCCCAGCGCCATCGCCTACCGCACCGACCTGCTGAAAGAAGCCGGTGCCGCCGCCTTCCCCGCCACAACCGCCGAACTCCGGACGGTCGGCGCGGTGCTGAAGGCGAAGGGGCATCCGTTCGGCGCGCCGGCCGGGCGCTCGGTCGACGATCCGCGCGCCCTCTGGTATGCGGTCCTCTGGGCCTTCGGCGGGCGCACCACCGAGGCGGACGGCAAGACGATCGCCATCAACAGCCCCGAGACCCTCACGGCGCTGAACTGGGCGCGCGACTTCTGGGCGGCCGCCTGCCTGCCCGAGGGACTCTCCTGGGACGACAATGGCAACAACCTCGCCTACGCCAACGGGCAGATCGCGGCGACGCAGAATGGCCCCGCACTCTACCTCAACCTACGCGAGCAACAGGGCGATCTCGCCGCGCTGACCGCGCTCGCCCCCTTCCCGGTCGGGCCGGGCGGGCGCGGGGTGCCGGTCACGACGCACGCCCATGCGATCCCGGCGGGCGCGACGAACGAGCCGATCGCGCGCGCGTTCCTGAGCTGGCTCGGCGCACGCGAACAGACCGAGCGCTATCTGGCTGCGGCGCGCGGCGCGGTGGTCGCTGCGGCGCGTGGCTTCGCCGATAGCCCGGTCTGGGCGGCGGACCCGAAGCTGCGCGCCTTCCTCGACGCGGCGGAGACCGGACGCTGGATCGGCTGGCCCGCCGCCCCCTCGCGCGCCGCCACCGCCGCCGATGCGAACTTCGTCGTGGTGGACATGTTCGCCGGGGTCGTCGCCGGTGGGGCGCCCCAGGCGGCGATCGTCACGGCGGAGAATGCCCTGCGGAATCTCGCCGCGCTCGGGACGGGCGCATAACTCCGGCGAATGGTGCTGCTGGCGTCAGTGCGCGCGACGCGATAGCCTTTATTATCGCCGCGCGGAACGGCCAAGGGTGGCCCGGCGTGGCGATCACAGGAATGAGGGAGAAGATGGCCGACACAGCGCCACCCGGCGATACCGGGACCACCGACGCAGCGCGCCCGCTGCACTTCCGCGCGGTCCTGCAACTGCACGGCAAGACCGCCACCGGGTTCGAGGTGCCCCCGGCGGTCGTCGCGGCCCTCGGCGCGGGGAAACGCCCGGCGGTCGGCGTCACGATCAACGGCTATAGCTATCGCAGCACCGTGGCCCCGATGGGCGGCGTGTTCATGGTGCCGGTCAGCGCGGCGATCCGCGCGGAGGCGGGGGTCGCCGCGCACGACGAGATCGACGTCACGCTCGTCCTCGACACCGCGCCGCGCGAAGTCACCGTACCCGATGATCTCGCGGCGGCGCTCGACGCCGAGCCGGAGGCACAGCGCGCGTTCGAGGCCCTTTCCTACAGCAACAAGCGGGCGCAGGTGCTCGCGGTCGAAGACGCCAAGACGCCAGAGACGCGGCAGCGCCGGATCGTCAAGGCGATCGGTACGCTGCGCGGGGCATAGCGGTACGGCCTCGGTCCCGGCGTGAGCGCGCTGTGCGATAGGGGTATCGATATCTCCCTGGTTCTCCAGGGCGAAGCCGGCGGCGAGGAGCGGCGTGCCGAGGACGCTGATCCTGGTGCCGCCTCAGGCGGTCGCGCGGCCTCCCCCGGCATCAGCTGCGAATCACAATCGAGGGAGACGAGGACGCCGTCGGTGGCGCAGAGCGGGGTGAAGGAGGCCCGGCCCCGGCAACGTGCAGAAGGCTGTCACGCGCCGCCCCAAGCACCGCCCCGACGAGCCGTCGCGGATAGGCGGTAGACGCTCGTCCAGGTGGGTCGCTCGGTAGGCATCGCGGCTTCCTCCTGCCGTAGCCGCCGTCACGGTGGCGAGCAGTGATTACGCGACCGGCAAACGAAGATGTGCAGGTATCAGCGCGCGCCGTGCCCCCCATCGATCGGGAAGGCGATGCCGCTGATGAACGCTGCCTCGTCGGACGCGAGGAAGGTTGCCGCGCTCGCCACGTCGCTTGGCACGCCGAGGCGACCGAGCGGGATGTCCGCGAGCAGGCGTTCGCGCATGATGGCGGAGTCGTGGCGGGCGGAGCCACCGATGAAGGCATCGACCATCGGCGTCTCGGTCCAGATCGGGCAGAGGGCGTTGGCGCGGATGTTGAAGCGCGCCCCTTCGAGCGCCAGGGTCTGCGCCAGTTCGATCGCGCCCGCCTTGGCCGGACCGTACGCGCCGAGGCCCGGTGCCCCGGCCAGCCCCGCGACCGAGGCCATGATCAGGATCGCGCCGCCCCCCGCGCGCATCGCCCGGAAGGCATGTTTGGCGCAGAGGAAAGGGCCGGTCAGGTTCACGGCCAACACCCGCTCCCACTCCTCGCGGCGCAGGGTGGCGAGCGCGCCGGGCGAACCGATCCCGGCGTTCGCCACCATCACATCGAGCCGCCCCCACCGCGCGACCGCCTCGGCCACCGCCCCCGCGCAATCGTCCTCGCTCGTCACATCGACACGCCGGAACGCCGCCTCGCCGCCCGCGCTGTCGGCCAGCGCCGCGACCGTCTCCCGCCCGCTCGCCTCATCCCGATCGGTGACGAGCACGCGCGCCCCTTCGGCGACGAAGCGGGTCGCCAGCGCCCGCCCCAGCCCGGAGCCGCCCCCGGTGATCACGATCACCTTGTCCTGCAATCGCCCCGTCATCATGTCGCCCCACCCGCTCCCTGCTACCAGCTTGTCGCGCCGCCATCGACGACGATCGTCTGGCCGGTGATGTAGCTCGCCGCGTCGGAGGCGAGGAAGAGGACGACCCCCTTGAGGTCGCCCGCCTGTCCCAGCCGTCCGAGCGGCACATCGGCTACCATCCGCTCGCCGCCATTGGCGATCACCGCCTCGGTCAGGCGGCTCGGGAAGAAGCCGGGCGCGATCGCGTTGACGCGGATGCCATATCCGGCCCATTCGGTCGCCAGTTGCCGCGTCAGCGCGATCACCGCCCCCTTGGAGGCGCTGTAGCCCGCCGCGCGCAACACGTCGGGCGGCGAGCCGTAGAGCCCCGCGACCGAGGCGGTGTTGACGATCGTGCCGCGCCCGCGCGGGATCATCCGGCGCGCGGCGGACTGGGCGACCAGGAAGGAGCCGGTCGCGTTCGTATCGACCACGCGCCGGAACTGCTCGACCGCCATCTCCTCCGCCGGTGCACCCCAGGAGATCCCGGCGTTGTTGACGACGATGTCGAGCGCCCCGTAGGTCGCCACGACCCCCGCCACCAGCGCCTCGACCGCCGCCTCGTCGGTCACGTCGCACGGGCGCGCGCTGACGGCCAGCCCGGCGGCGCGCATCTCGGCCTCGGCGGGGCCGAGCCATTGCTCGCGCCGGGCGGTGATGATGGTCGTCGCCCCGGCCTCCGCCAGGCCCTCGGCGATCTCGCGCCCCAGCCCGCGCGACCCGCCGGTGACGAGCGCCACCCGCCCGGTCAGATCGAAGAGTTCTCTGATGTGCGGCATCCCCTATCCCCCTGCCGAGTCTCGCGTATCGCCTGTCCGCTCGTGGCTGGATTGTACCCCGCCCGCCGGTTCTTGTCGGCGCGATCTTGGGGGTCGCGCCGACAGACACGGATCAGGCGCGGGCCGGATCGGGACGGGAGATGAAGAGGACCCGCGAGGTGGTCACGAAGCCGACGCGGGCATACATCCGCTCCTCGGCCTCCCCCGCCGCCATCAGGAACGGCAGGGCGATCCCGGCGGTGAACGCCGCGCGGGCGAGATGCAGACAGAGCGCCGCGCCGATCCCCCGGCGGCGGTAGTCCGGCAGGACGCCGATCGCGGCGATCTCGGTCACACCAGCGATTGGCGCGGTGTAGAGCCCGGCCCCCGCCACCGCCCCGGTGGCCCGATCGAGCGCGCGGATCACCAACCCGCCCGCCGCGATGGTGGACCGCAGGCGCGCGGTATCGTGCGCGGTCGCGGCCTCACCGCCATACGCGATGTTCTGCGTGGTCGCGGTCGCCAGGAGTTCGGCGGGGGAGTCGGGGGGACTGCAGGCGATCCCCGCTGGTTGCGAGACATTGCGCAGATCACCTGCGGCGATCGTCATCACCGGCAGGCGCTCCTCGACCGTGAACCCCTCGTTTAAGAGCGCCGCCTCGACCGCCGGTGCCGCCCCGGGGAGATATTCGAGGCGCGGTGTACGCTCGCGGTCGGCGAAGGCGGCGATGAGCGCATGCACCTCAGTGGCTGTGGGACGCGCGTCCTCGTCGGGGATCGCATAGTTCCGATAAAGGCTGTCGCTATGGCCGTCGAACGCGGCCAGGAAGGGGCCAACCTGGGCCACCTCCCGCTGGCGACCGGCGAGTACGCGCAAGTACGCTTGTAGATGTGCGTCGAGCATCTGCGATTCCTTCCTCGATACCTTAATACCGTCGCACGATCAGCCCATGAGGGCGAACGATCGTAACCCTCGGGGCACAAAGGCCCGGAGGGGATAATCATGTCATGCGGGGCGGCGAGGGAGGAAGAGCACGCGCGGGAGCGATCAGCGAACGACTTCCCCCCGACCGCCAGCGCACGCGGCGAGTGCCGTACTACGGCGCGTGGGGAGCAGCATGGCCGGTCATTTCTGCGGGGGGATCACACCGCCGAATTGTCGGCTGCGAACACAGTATGACAGCCGTCGCTCCACCGGTCAACAGCGGGCGTACAGGCGATCTTGACAGATCGCCACCCACTCAGTAGGATACATCGCAGTGCAAACTTCGGGAAGCAGGATCATGTTCTCGTCGACGATGACCACGACCGGCATTACCACTATGCGCCCACCGGCCTTGGCCGACGGGCGCTGCGGTGTGCTGCCGTAGCGCGAACGTCAATAGGCCAGGCCGGTGGGGATGCAGAGGTAAAGTACCTCTGCATTTTTGTTTGTCTGTGAAAGGGTGCAGCTGTCCCGGCGCGAGCCCCCTGACACTCGCCCGCTGGCACCAGACAAGGGAGAGAATGATGCTGGTCATGAAATTCGGTGGAACATCGGTCGGTGGCGGGAGGCAGTTGCGCGGCGTCGCCGCCATCGTCGCACGCCACCGGGAGCAACAACCGGTCGTGGTGGCCTCGGCGATGCGCGGCGTCACCGATCTGCTGCTGAACGTGGCGAACGCGGCGGCGACCGGCGACCGCAAGACGGTGCGGACAACGCTGCGCGAACTGCGCGAGCGCCACTTCCGCGCGGTCGAGGAGGCATTGGACGATCCACTGAATCGCCAGGAAGTCCACCGCGAGGTCGCGGGGCGGCTGGCACAGCTTCGTCGTAGCCTCACCGGGGTGATGCTCCTCGGCGAGCTGAGCCCGCGTAGCCGCGACCGCATCGCGGGGTGGGGCGAGGGTTGCCTGGTGCCGATCCTCACGGGGGTGCTGAACGAGCAGGGCATTCCGGCCCAGGTCGTCGGCGGCGAGCGGGTGATCGTCACCGACCGCCGCTTCGGCGAGGCCAGCCCCGATCTCGCCGCGACGAGCGCGCGCGCCGCCCTCGTCCTGCGCCCGCTCATCGCGGCGGGTACGGTGCCGGTCGTCAGCGGCTTCGTTGGTGCGACACCGGAAGGGGTGCAGACGATCCTGGGGCGCGGCGCGTCGGACTACTCCGCCAGCATCCTCGGCCACGCGCTCGACGCGCGCGAGGTCTGGATCTGGACCGACGTCAACGGCGTCCTCACCGCCGACCCCAACCTCGTCGCCGACGCCCGCCCGATCCCGACCCTCAGCTACGCCGAGGCTGCCGAACTCTCCTATTTCGGGGCGAAGGTTATCCACCCGCGCACGATGGTCCCCGCCGCCTCGAAGGAGATCCCGATCCGCATCCTCAATACCTTCGAGCCCGACTTCCCTGGCACGCTGATCTCGAACGACCCCGGCGCGCGCGATCGCGCCGTGCGCGCCCTTACCTCAATCGGCAAGGCGACGATGCTGACCGTTGAAGGGGCGGGCCTGGTCGGCGGGCCGAAGATCGTGGCGCGCGCGTGCGGCGTCCTCGCCGCCTACGACGCCAACATCCTCCTCCTCTCGCAATCGTCCTCGGAGCACAACGTCTGCTTCGTCGTCCCGGCCAGTTCCGGCGAGGAGTTGCGGGTGGGGCTGGAAGCCGAGTTCGCCAGCGAACTGGCGGGCGGCGAACTCTCCTCGATCAGCGTCGAGCGGCAGGTCTGCATCCTGGCGACGGTCGGGGTGGGGATGCGCGGCGCACCAGGCGTCGCGGGGCGGGTCTTCACGACGCTCGGCGAGTCCGGCTGTAACATCCTGGCGATCGCCCAGGGCGGCTCGGAACTGAACATCTCCTGTGTCCTCCGCGCCTCCGACGAGGCACAGGCGATGCGCGTCCTCCACGATGCGCTGATCGGCGAGGGGGCGGATGCGCGCGGCCTGGAGCCGCTGCGGCTGGCGGTCTGAGGCGGAACCGCGCGCCGCGCCGCGCGTAGAAGATAGGGTGAAAGCCCCGCACGATGCTTGAATGCCCGCTGCAAGAGCGGCGACGTGAGCCGGGAGCTTGTGGCCCCGGCGAGAAGTTAGGGAAGGGAGCGACCCGGATGGTAGTCTCGCAGAGCGATCGGATCCCCGTCGGTGTCCTGGCCGCGACCGGCGCGGTCGGGCAGCGTTTCGTGCAACTCCTGGCCGATCATCCCTGGTTCGAGCTGCGCGAGGTCAGCGGCTCCCTGCGCGGTGCCGGTCGCCCGTATGGCGAAGTAGCGGCGTGGCGGCTGGCGGGCGGCGTCCCGGAGGGGGCGAAGAACCTGATCGTGCGCGGTCCGGACGAGCCGTTGACCAGCCCGATCCTCTTCTCCGCCCTCCCCGCCGAATATGCGGGCGAGACCGAGCAGCGGATGGCGGCGGCCGGGCACGTCGTCTTCAGCAACGCGCGCAATCACCGCATGGAACCCGATGTGCCGCTGATCGTCCCGGAGATCAACGCCGATCACGCCAGGATCATCGCGCAGCAGCGCGCGACGCGCGGCTGGTCCGGCGCGATCATCACCAACCCGAACTGCTCGACGATCCACCTCGTCCTCGCCCTCAAGCCGTTGCAGGACGCCTTCGGACTCGAAGCGGTCCTCGCCACGACCCTGCAAGCGACGTCCGGCGGCGGCTATCCCGGTGTCCCCTCCCTCGATATGATCGACAACGTCGTCCCATACATCGGCGGCGAAGAGGAGAAGGTCGAGACGGAGTCGCGCAAGATCCTCGGCAGCTTCGATATGAGCAGCGGCTTCACCGACGCCCCGGTCGTCCTCAGCGCCACCTGCACCCGCGTGCCGGTGCGGGACGGCCACACCGAGTCGGTCTCGGTGCGCCTCGGTCGCCGCGCCACGCTGGAGGAGATCATCGCCGCATTCAACGACTTCAGCGGCCCGCCCCAGGCGCTCGGCCTGCCGAGCGCGCCGGAGCGCCCGGTCGTCTTCCTCGCCGCGCCCGACCGCCCGCAGCCGATCCTCGATCGCGACCTGGAGAAGGGCATGGCGACGGTCGTCGGACGCCTCCGCCCCTGCCCGATCCTCGATTACAAGTTCGTCCTGCTCGGGCACAACACGATCCGGGGTGCGGCGGGGGCCTCGATCCTCAACGCCGAGATGCTGCTGGCGCAGGGGCAACTCCCCGGCCTGAGCATCGGCGCGACCCTCGCGGGGAGCACCCGGTAGCCGGGCATCGCCGCCCCCGCCGCCCGTGTGGGCGGCGGGGGCCTGCATCTGTGGGATAGGGACAACCTAGTTCGGAAGGAGACGCTGCGTTGAAGACACTCACCCTCCTCGGCCTGGGGACTGTCGGGGGCGGCGTCGCCCGCGCCTGTGCCGAACCGGAGGCACCGTGGACGATCGACTATGCGCTCGTGCGCGACGCGGGTCGCCAGCGCGGCCTGCCGATCGCGGCGGAGCGGATCACGACCGATCAGGAGGTGGCGCTGGCCGGTGACGGGCCGGTGATCGAAGTCATGGGGGTCGTGCAGCCCGCCACCGACCTGATGGCGGCGGCGCTCCGACGCGGGCGACCGGTCGCCACCGCCAACAAAGCGGCCCTCGCCCTGCACGGCCCGTATCTCTTCGCCCTGGCGCGCGAACATGGGGTCGGCCTCGGGATCGAGGCATGCGTCGGCGGCGGGGTGCCGATCATCGCCGCGCTGCGACAGCTCGCCGGGAGCCAGCGCCTGACCGGGGTGGGCGGCGTCGTCAACGGGACGACCAACGCGATCCTCTCCGGGATCGAGGCGGGGCAGAGCTACGGCGAGGCGCTCGCCGCCGCCCAGGCCGCCGGGTTCGCCGAGCCCGATCCGTCCGCCGACGTGGACGGACACGATCCCGCCGCCAAGCTGACGATCCTGATCGCGCTCGCCTTCGGCCTCCGCGTCGATCCGACCACGATCCCACGGTGCCCACTGGCCGACATCAGCCCCGCCGACCTCACCTGGGCAGCGGCGCATGGCGCACGGGTGAAGTATCTGGCGCGCGCGATCCGCACCGCCGATGGCACGCTCCAGGCGACGGTCGAGCCGACCGCCCTCCCCGCCGGCGATCCGCTCGCCTCGCCGAATGGCTCCGGCAACGCGATCCGCATCGAGGGGCCGCTGATCGGGGCGACGACCCTGACCGGGCCGGGTGCCGGTCCCGCGCCGACCGCCGGGGCGCTCCTCGGCGACGTGGCCCTCATGGTCGCCGGGCGGACGCCGCTCGATTACCCCGCGCCGGCTGCACCGTTCGTCACCCCAACCGCACCGAATGGGCCGTGGATCGTCCGCCTCCCCGCCGGGGCCGATCGCGGTGCCGTGCCGGGCGAGGCGCGCTGGGAGCCGGATGGTGCCGATCAGATCGGCTTCTTCCCGAGCGCTAATGGTCCCACCCTCGCTCCCGCCGTGCGCGCCCTCGGCGGCACCTGCTTCCGCTGGGACGCGGGCGCGCTCTGATGCCAGCAGCGCCCGCCCGAACACTCGGGCGGGCGCTCCACCACGGGCGCGCGGCGAATCGGCAGCCATATCACGCTCGCAATAACGCCAAATCGGACTATACTTCGATCGTCTTTCTCCCTCAGAGCGCTCGCAGCCGGACGCGCGCTCGATGTCACCGTGCCACCCGCTGCGTTGCGAAAATCACGCCCCCAAAAAAGCGACCATCGGGCATAATTATGCGTAGTATCTGTTAAGGATAGCACCGGCCTGGGGATACCTTGCCTGGGTCAACGCGCGAGAACCATTCACGCCATACATATCGGAAGGACGCGCTTCGATGAGCACCAAACCGAAACAGCGAGCACGACAACACCAGCGCGCGGGCTTCCTGGCCGGACTGATCGCCGGGGGGGGGTTTACCCTCCTGATGGTCATCCTCGCCCGTACCGTCGGCCTCTTCTCGGTCCCCGAACTCGTCGGCTACCGGATCATCGCGTCGATGCCCCTCGAACTCTTCTCGCTCGGGGTGGAGAAATTCGGCGGCAACGCCAAACAACTCCTCCTCGTCGGTACCACCATCGGACAGGTCGTCTTGGGCGGGGTGCTCGGCCTCCTCTGGGCCAGCTACGCCGATACCTTGCCGGGCGAGTCGCGCCCGAACAGGCGGCTCCCCGCCGTCTGGCAGCCCTCTTTTTCCGGCGGCATCGTCTACGCCGCGATCCTCTTCGTGATCATCGAGGTGGGCATCTTCGCCCTGGTCGGTGCGGGCCTCTTCGGGGCGTCGCTCCCGGCGGGGGTCGCACCGACCGTCGTGGCGGGGCTGATCGAGGTACTGGTCTACGGGCTGATACTGGCGTTCCTCTACCGTGCGCTGATGATCCCCGCGACCGGGACCGTTGCCAGCACGGCCACGCCGCTGACCCGCCGCCAGTTGCTCGTCCGCTTCGTCTTCGGCATCGCGGCGCTCGCGGTCGGTGGCAGCGCGATCCTGGGTCTGGTCCGCTCCCCGGCGGTCAACACCACCGCCAGGACGGGCGGGCGCGTCGGGGAGGGCGACCTGCCGCCCGAGATCACCCCGACCGAGGATTTCTATCACGTCTCCAAGAACTTCAACGACCCGAAAGTTTCGCAGAATGGCTGGAAGGTCGAGATTGGCGGGCTGGTGGATCGCCCTTACAGCCTCACCCTGGATGAGATCCGCGCCCTCCCCGCCGTCACCGAGACGCGGACGCTCTGCTGCATCAGCAACGAGATCGGCGGCGATCTGATCTCCAACGCCACCTGGAAGGGCGCGCGCCTGAAGGACATCCTCGACCGGGCGGGGGTCCAATCGAGCGCGATCAAGCTGATGTTCGGCGCGAGCGATGGGTACACCGACAGCATCGCGATCGACAAGGCGCTCAACGGCGACGTGATCGCCGTCTACGAGATGAACGGCGCACAACTCCCCGACGACCACGGCTTCCCGCTGCGGCTGCTCGTGCCGGACATCTACGGCATGAAGAACGTCAAGTGGCTGACGCGGATCAACGCCGTGTCGGACGATTTTCTCGGCTTCTGGCAGCAGCAAGGGTGGAACGACAAGGCGCAGATCAAGACGATGTCGCGGATCGATTTCCCGGTCAGCCGCGATCTCCTGCCGACCGGTCCGGCGCGCATGGGCGGCGTCGCCTTCGCTGGCGCGCGCGGCATCGCGAAGATCGAGGTCAGCGTCGATGGCGGGAAGAACTGGCAGGACGGCACGATCCGCAAGCCGCTCGGCCCGTATAGCTGGGTACTCTGGACCGCAAACCCGTTATTGACGGAGGGCGATCATCAGGTGCTGGTGCGCGCGACCGATGGCACGGGCACGACCCAGCCACAGATAGCGCGCGCCCCGCTCCCCGATGGCGCGAGCGGCTGGCACACGATCAGCGTCCGCGCGGCGAACGGCGTGACCCCGCCCAGCGGGCGGCGCAACACCGTCGCCGAAGCCACCACCGTCCCCCAGCTCGGGAACGGCTCCTATGGCCCCTGAGGGCGCGCGATAGCAGGCAGATAGCCGATAGAGGAGAGGGGGGGCGGCGCTTTTGCGCCGCCCCCCCTTTGCGTCACCTCACCGATACTGCCGAGGCGTCTACTCGTCCTCGTCCTCATCCTCGTCCTCGTCCTCGTCGGACGGCGTCGCATCGGAGACGAACCAGACCGGCGCATCGAGCGGGACGCCGAAGATTCGCGCCGTCTCGCCCGGGGTCCAGTCGCCCTCATCGTCGCGCCAGCCATAGCCGAAGAGCGCGTAGTCCCCTTCGGCATCGAGGACGCTGATCAAGAGGTGATCGATGGTGCGCGTGTCGTCGTCATCGAGGGCTGGCGCGAGCGAGATGTTGATGTCGCAGGTGAACTCGCCGAGCCCTTCCGCGGACATATCGAGCGCATCCGCGATCTCGTCGAGGGTCCACGGACCCTCTTCGACCAGCATGCTGACTCCTTGATCGGGGAAGGAGATCAGCACCTCGTCCTCTTCGTCGTCCTCGCCTTCGACGACCGAGACCTGGGCGGTCACGTTCAGATCGGTCGCGAGTTCGAGCAGTTCTTTGTCGTAGCGCTCGCGGATCGCCTCGATGCTCGTTAGCGCTTCCTGCTCGAGTCCATCTTCAGTCATAGGGCACCCCTTTCTTCATCGGGGGTATTGTACCCGCCCGCCTATACTTCCCGCTCCCCGCGCCAGGTCACATCGAGCGCGCGCCAGAGGAGTTCGGCGAACCAGGCGCGCGTGGCCACGCCCTCCCAGCCATCCGGCCCGGACCAGGCAGCGCCAGGTGCGAGGCCGGGCAACGCCCCCACGTAGTGCAAATAGGTCAGCAGGTCGGTGCGGTGACCGGAGGCGGCGGTGATCTCGGGGAAGAGGCGCGGGTCGTCCGGCTGCGCTTGCCACGACCCCGCCGCGATCAGCGCGCGCGCGACGAAGCTGATCGCCTGGATGTGCAACACCGGATCGCGCGGGCGATAGGTGCCATCGCCGTAGCCGCGCGCGATGCCGCGCGTCGCCAGTTGCCCGATCGCGCGCCACAACTCGGCGTCCACGCCGTCGCGATCGTCGAACGGGGTCGGCCCGCCCGCAGCGCCGTCCCACCCGAGCGCGCGAACGATCAGGGCGGCCATCTGCGCCCGGAGGACCGGGTCGGCGGGGCCATACGAGCCGTCGCCGTAGCCCTTGATAATCCCACGCGCCGCGAGTTGGGCGATCGCGTCATTTGTGCGCGCGTCCGCGGCGAGATCACCGAACGTGGGGCGCGGTGCGAAGCGCGCCTCGACCCGCCGATCGGCGCGCAGCGTCACGATCAAAGTCGGCGCCCATCCCTCTGCCACCCCATCGACGGTCCAGCCGACGAAGAGCGCGGCGGCGACGGGCGTGGCGTGCAGGGTCAGCCGCGTCCCCGTCGGATAGCGCGGGCCGGGCGCACTGGTGGTGACGGTGCCGCCCGCACTGGCGGTGAGGGTGAGGGTGTATTCGGCGGGTGCGGGCGTAGTCGAGGGAACGGGGGTGAGCGTCGGCGCGGGAGTCGGCGTACCGCTCGGCACCGGGGTAACGACGGTGGGGATCGGGGTGCTGGTGGGCGGCGTGCTCGTTGGGAGCGTTGCAGTCGGTGGGATCGCAGTCACCGTCGCCGTCGGGGTGCCGGTCGGCGGCGTCGCGGTCACGGTCGCTGTCGGAGTGCCGGTCGGCGGAGTGGCGGTTGCGGTCGCTGTCGGAGTGCCGGTCGGCGGAGTGGCGGTTGCGGTCACGGTGGCCGTAGTCGTCGCAGTAGCGGTGGCTGTGGTGGTCGCGGTGGCTGTCGCGGTCGCGGTGGCAGTCGCGGTGGCTGTCGCAGTCGGTACGGGCGCGACGATCTGAATGGTACGCAGCACACTCTGCGCCGCCTCGTGATCGGCGTCGCCATCTTGCGCGGCGGTGATCGCGCACCCCTCGGCCCGGAGCGGCGTGAGCATCGCACCCGCGATGGTGCAGGGCGCAGCGGGGCCGACGGTGAAAGTGACGGTCAGGCCCGAATTGGCACTGGCGACAAGGGTCACGGCCCCACCGGCGAGCGGCACCTCGGTGGGCGGCGTGAAGGTGATCGTCTGGCTCGCCTTCGCGATCCGCAACGGTGCGCGCCCCTCGCTCGGCGCGACGTTCTGATCCCCGGCATAGCGAGCCACGAGGGTGTAGTCGCCCGCCGTCAGCCCCGCCAACGAGAGCGTGCCGCTCACGGTCACGCCGGTGATCCCACTGGCGACGACGCTCTGCAGCGTCACATCGCCGCGCACGATCGCGAAGGTCGCGGCGCTCGCAGCGAGCGGACCGGGCGCGGTGAGCGTGGCGGTGATATCGAGCGTGGCCGCACCGTAGCTCGCCCCCGCATCCGCCAGGGTAAGCCCGCTGCCCGCCTGCGTCACGGTCAGCGTGCCGGGATGGAAGTCGAGCGTGTAGTTCGCCGCGACGAGGCTGGAGCAACTGATCCGATATGCAGATCCGACCGGGCTCAGGCGCTCGGCATCGCCGACGCACGCGAGCGTCCTGGTCAGCACGCCCGGCCCTTCGCCAGCGACGAAGCCGTCATAGCTGATTGTGAAGGGCGGATCGTCCGCGCCGTAAGCACGTGAGGCCGCGTTCGCGGTCACGGTCAGGGACGCGCGCCCCACCGAGATGGTCGTCGCAACATTCGCGGTCGTGTAGTTATCGCCATCGGTGGGCGTGAAAAGGGCGGTCAGGTCATGCGAGCCGGCGCTCAGCACCGTGCCCGCCGCCTGACCGTAGGCGAACTGCCCCGCGACAGCGGCGCTCGCCCGCAACTGCGACACGCCGAGCGGCGTGCCATAGCCGATCGGATCCGGGGCGGTCCAGATCACGGCCGGCGTGGCGCGCAGCACGGTCAGGGTGGTGCTCGTCTGCGCCTCGATGTAGTTTGCGGCATCGGTGGGGGTGAAGGTGACCGCGAGGGGATGTGACCCGGCGGTCAGCACGCTGCCGAAGGCGGGCGTGTAGCTGAACGAGCCGGAGAGGGCGAAGCCGCCGAAGCTGGCGCTCGCGCGCAACTGCGCGCTCCCTAATGGCGTCCCATAGGTGATCGCGCTCGGCACTTCCCAGGCGAGTGTGGGAGCCGCACGAGCGATCGTGACGACGTACGCGATCGGCACGGCAGCGGCATAGTTTACGTTGTCGCCCCCCGGTTGGCCGAGCGTGATCGTGCATTCCCCGGCGCCCAGGATCGTCACCGTCGCGGGGGGTGTGGCGGGACCGGAGCAAACACCGGCAGGGGCATAACTGAGGTGCAGTGCTGGCGCGGCGGCATCGTCGGCCGCGCTGCTGCCGACGGTCAGCGCGAACGGGACCGCACCATAGGTCGTGGCGGCGGGCGCGGCGAAGGTGAGCGTGGGGACGCGGCGTTCGACGGTCAGCGCGGCGGTGCCACCGACGGCGGCGCACCCCGCCCCACCGGCGAACGCCGCGCTGACGCCCCACCCTGCGCTCGCCGCGTACTCCCCCGCCGGGATCGCGGCGACCACACCGCCCGTCACGATCGACAGCGGTACCGCTGCGGCGGTCGCGACGCCGCTCGCGTTCGTCGTCGCGTTCACGGTGCGGCTCCCTGCCCCGGTGGTGAGCGTCAGCGCGACCGCGCGATCGGCCAGCGAGCCCGCGCAGCCCGCGAGGGTCGCGGAGAGCGCGACTTCGCCGCGATAGGGGCCGCGCGCCGCCGCGACGGTCAGCGTGCTCGCCACGGTCGCGGAGACGCCGTTGCCACGCAGGGAGACGCTCGCGGTCGCACCGGACCTCCGATCATCCACGAGCATTAATGTACCGGTAACCTCGCCAACGGCTAGCGCGGTGAAACGCATTTGCATCATGCAATGATCGCCAGCAGACATCACAGTATTGCGGCAATTGATAGTGTCGGTCGCGTCGAGTCCATTGTCGATACCGCCCGATGCTCCCCGATTCAGGCCAGTCGCATAGCGGAATTCCGCTTGTACGCCTCCAGTGTAGGTAAACTCGAGATTGATCAGCTTCGTCTCGCCGACGATGACATCGCCGAAATCGACCGGATCGGGCGAGAAAATCGCCACAATCGGCACGCCCGATTCCTCGCGTTCGCCGCGCTCTTCGGCGTCCACATCACTCGCTACGCCACCAAACAGCCCGACAAGTAGCACCCCCACAACGGAAAAGAGTGACAACCATCCCCGCATCGCCGTTTCCTCCGTACACTCCCTCTCAACGCGCGCGATCAGACACGCGGGCGCATCAGCGCTCACTCCCTTGGGCTCGCTACCAGTTCGCCACCGGTTCGCGGCTATCGGCTATATCTCTCGTAGAGGCATCCTATCAGGAGGTGTCCGGTAACACAAGTTGTCGGTACACCCACACACGAAAGCCCCGCCGCGATACCTCTCGCGGCGGGGCTTTTCGTATATAGGGTGGGAGGAGCGCTTTGTGCGGCGCGTGTGGTTACTTGCTGACGCTGCTGAGTGCCGTCCAGAGCGCCTGCGCGAACCAGCCGCGCGTGGCGGGCTTGTTCCAGTCCGCGAAGGCACCGCTCGTCGGGTAGTCCGGGATACCGCCGAGCGCCTGGGTGTACGAGATGTAGGTGCTCACGTCCTGCTCGTGGCCGGTGCCATTCAGCACACCGCCGAAAAGGCGCGCGTCGATCGGCTGCGCCTGCCATGAGCCCTGCGCGATCATCGCCCGGGTGATGAAGCTGATCGTCTGGGCGTGGAGCACCTGCCCGGTCGGGTCGTAATAGGTGCCGCCCTTGCCATCGGCGTAGCCCTTCGCCACACCGCGCTGCGCCAGGACCGCGACGTTGCGCCAGAGGTCCGCATCGACGCCGTTCTGATCGGGGAAGGGGTTGCTGGCGGCGTCGGCATCCCAACCCATCGCCCGAGCGATCAGGGCCGCCATCTGCGCCCGCAGCACCGGGTCGTTCGGGCCGAAGGTGGTCGCATCGTAGCCGCGGATGATCTTGCGTGCCGCGAGCTGGGCGATCGCCTCGGCGGCGGCGCTGTTCGTGGGGACATCGGTGAAGACGGGGCGCTGCACGAAGGTCGCCGATACGGTGTGCGCGCCGTCCATCTTCAGTGCCAGGGTGGTGGTCCAGCCGCGCGGCGTCGCATCGACCATCCAGCCGATGAAGAGATAGTCGCTCGCGGGGGTGGCGCGCAGGGTGACGGTGCTCCCCAGGGTCTGCGCCCCGCTCGTGCCGGGGCTGATCAGGCCACCCGGAGAGGAGACAATGGTCAGCGCCACGCCATCACCGACGCTCGGGGAGGGCTGCGGGCTCGGCGAAGGCGTGGCGCTCGGCGTGGGGGCAGGGCTCGCGGAGGGGGTCGGCCCCGCCGTGGTCGTCACCGTGTTCGACGCGATCAGGAAGCTGCTATTGGCGGTGTTCCAGTGGGTTGCCAGGTACGTACCGGCGGTCGGGTTGGTGCTGTAATAGTCGTCGTGATTGCAATCGAAGCGGTTCTCGTGGGTGGTGTCGTTGCAGAGGTATCGCAGGGTCGGGCGGTTCGGCGTGTCGGAGTAGCACATCACGTCGTACTCATCGACGCAGTGGCTGCCGCCGCTGGCATGGGGGGCGGAATTCTGCACGCCGCCGAGGGTGTGCATGTGCTCGTGGGCGACCGAGTGGGCGGTCCAGCAGGGGGCATCGATCCGCGCATACCCGGCGGCGGCACCGTTGTTCAGGTTGTCCGTGGTGGGCTTCTCGTCGTTGTAGAGGGTACCGATGCCGCAGAGGACGTTCGCGTCCATGAAGACCAGATACTTGCGGTCGGCCCGGTTGTACCCCTGTGCCTGCAACTCGGTGATCGTCTTGTCGAAGGTGTCCGCGCCGGTCGAGGAGAGGACCACATTCGCCACCGCGATAGTGCAGTTGGCGTCCGTCACGAAACGCACCCGGCGGCTCCCACCGGTCTCGGCGGCGCTGGCATCGTAGATGGTATCGGCCTCGGTGACGATCTGGCGAAAGGTGGAGAGGTAGGAGGCCGAGCGATCGCCGTCGGCGTTGCCGACCGGGCGAGCGTAGATCACCTGGGGCCGCGCGCCGCTCTTGCCGTCGCCGTCGCAGCTCACCTGCGTTACATCCTGGGCGGAGGCCGGGGCCGGGGCCTTCCCCGTCGTCACGTTCACGCCATCGGGTGCGGCGTCCGGGCCGTGCGTGCAGAGCCCCGAGGAGGGGAGGATGTAGCCCCCCACGCAAGTGCCATTGCCCCCGCCCTGCAAGCCGACGTAGACCAGCCCGCGCGCCGGGTCATTCGCCGGGATCGTCAGGTAGAGACCGGCTTCGGCCTCGTTGTGACGGAGCAGTGCGTCGGTCACGAAGAACGCGCCGAGGGCCAGCAGCAACGAGCCGACGAGCAGCAGCAGTTGGCGGTGGCGGAAGGGGGACGTGGGAAGCATCGCGGCGAACTCCTTCTGTGTTTGCGCGGGCGCAAGGCAGCGGCGCGACGGCAAAGCGCTACCGTCCGCTGGCCTTCATGGCGGCCAGGGTGTTGTGTGCTGTGGTGAATGCTGGTGGGGTGGCTCCGAGAGGGAGCGGGTTAGGTGACGAGTGCGATGGTGGAACGGTCAGGGGCGGACACGATACAACTCCCGATAGGCGACAAGCGCAACAATCGACCACAACAGGCGGCCAGTTGCACCACTCGCTCCCTCCTGACCAGGTGCCCAGATTACGGTCAGGATTTCATTGCCCCGCAGGTTTTCGGTTGTTCGGCTCGCTGTGGGGCGCTGCCCTCAGCACACCCGTAGTGTATGGCTGAACCCAGTACCGCCACAATCACCCATTCTCTCTCACCATCCCGTACCGGTATACCCTTAATGTTGGGGTACTCAGGTATGTATGCAGACGGCCCGCACCCGTCTGCTACCGCTCCGCCTTAGTGGTTATCACGCCGGAAAGGCCGTTCTTGGGGGCGATAGAGTATAAAGCGTGGCTACTGTGGAAATAAATGCTCTTCTCAGTAACAAACCCGCACGGACAGGAGCATTCATCGCGCGACTCGAGCGCGCCGACATAGCGGTATTGCGAGGGGACGTTAGCGCCTCGGATTTATAATCAGGTATCACTGCTGAGTACCGGCATAGTACCCGCCCGAGACGTACCGGGTGATACGCGCGTGGCCGTCTTCGGGGCCGATACCGGGCGAAACGAACGCCGCCAGCCCGTCTACCGGGCTGGCGGCGTTCGTTTCGGGCGGCGCGGGAAGGCTCAGGCGAGGGTCAGGCGATCGATCTCGGCCAGCTCTTCGTCGCTGAACGCGGCCACATCAAGCGCGCGCACGTTCTCCTCGATCTGCGCGACGCGCGACGCGCCGATCAGCGCGCTCGTCACGGTCGGGCGGCGCAGCAACCAGGCGAGCGCCAGCTGCGCCAATGATTGTCCGCGCCCTTCCGCGAGCACGTTGAGGGCCCGTAAGGTCGCCAAACGCTCTGGCGTCAAGCGTTGCTGGGTACTCTCCTCGCCCCAGGAGAGTGCGGCGCGCGAATCGGCGGGGATATCACCCTTCAGGTACTTCTCGCTCAGTAGGCCACCGGCGAGTGGCGCGAAGGCGATCACCCCCACCCCGGAACGCTCCGCCTCCGGCAGCAGCTCGGCCTCCGGGCCACGATTGAGCAGGCTGTACGAGGGCTGGTGGATCGTGATCGGTGCCCAGCCGCGCTCGCGGCAGAGGCGGGTCGCCTCCGCCAGGAGCGGCGCGGGGAAGTTGCTCACCCCCACGTAGAGCGCCTTGCCCTGCGTGACCAGCAGATCGAGCGTCGCCAGGCTCTCTTCGAGCGGGGTGTTCGGATCGGGGCGATGGAGATAGAAGATGTCGAAGTAATCGAGCCCCATCCGCTTCAGGCTCTGGTCGCAGCTGGCGACGATATACTTCTTGCCCAGGCCATCGCCATACGGCCCCGGCCACATCGTGTACCCGGCCTTGGAACTGATGATCAGCTCGTCGCGCGGCAACTCGCGCCGGATGATCTCGCCGCAGACGATCTCGGACTGGCCGGGCGGGGTGCCGTAGTTATTGGCGAAATCGAAGTGGGTGATGCCGAGATCGAAGGCGCGGCGCAGGCAGGCGCGCGCCACCTCCGGCCCGCGATACCCCCCGAACGTCTGCCAACCGCCGAGCGAGATCGGCGGCAAGGTCAGGCCACTCCGCCCGGAACGGCGATAGGGCAACCGCTCGTAGCGATCGGCGGCGAAGTCGTCGTCCATACCCGCCGCGATCCCGGTCGCGGCCAGGCGCAAATCCGTTGCCATCTCAGTCCTCTCCGACACCGCCCTCACCACATTACGGGGCGACACTCGTGCAGCATAGCACCACAGCAACCACCGAGGGTGCCTGTGGTCGCCATTGCGCCCTCGCACAGAGCCGAGGGCATGACGGCGCGTGAGGCGAGATGGTGCAGCAGAACACGGCGCGCCACAACAGAAAAGCGCGGGGCGGGAGCATGTATGCCCCCCGCCCCGCGACCGTGCTGCCGCCGCACGCGGTGCCGACCACCGCCACGGTCGGACACCGCCACAGCGAGCTAATGGCTGAAGGTGTAGATCGCCTGATTGTCGCTCTGCCACCCTGCGGCGACCAGATTGACGGCGTTGCTCGGGATGGCAGTGTAGTCGGCGGCGGCGATCGTGAAGTAGAGGCTCCTGTCCGCCAGGGCGGTCGTCGTCTCGAAGTTCACCGCCGTGCCATCGGACAGGTTGTACCAGAGGCCCACCTGTTCCCCGGTGGTGAAGTCGGCGGGCGCTTTCGCCTCCAGGGTGTTCGGATTGATCGTCAGCGCGTCGGGGGCCTTGGCCGAGACACCGCCGACGGCCATGAGCCCGAAGGCGAGGGACGCGGCGGCGACGCCGGTAGCGGTGATACGGGTGAATCGAGTCATCATCGTCGGACACTCCTTCATATACGTGCAAGCAACAGTGCTCACAAGCAGGCCCGCGATCCGTCTCTGGTAACCGCGGCATTGCCGGATCGTTGTCGTGTGACCTCACCCTCCTCGATATGTTCCTCGGTCGTTCCGCTCCATTCGCCCACTGGTATCACGTGGGTGCCTTATGACCATAGGCGGGCAAGCTGAGAAAGCCCTTGAGATCTGCTGTGAGTTCACCAAGAATGCGCCACCCTGCCCCGAGCCAGCGCTCATCCCGTTGCGGATCACGACGTTAACAGAGATTTAAGCCCTGTTAAGACCCGGCGACGAGCCGGTTGCTAGTATTATTGAACTCCTCCGCGAGACGCACCGTGCGGGGACGACGATCATCGGCACGTTCCATGATCTCAACGTCTTGCGTCGTCTCGCCGACCGCTATCTGCACATCGCCGATGGCAGGCTGCTCGGCGAGGGGCCGACGGCGACGATGACAGGACCGACGGCGACGGCGGTCGCCTGAGCTGCTGGGGAGGGGAAAGCGCGCCATGGCCGAACGGTTCCTGCTGACCAACGCCCGCATCGTCACGCCCGAAGCGGTGATCGATGGCGGCACCGTCGCGATCGAAGATGGGCTGATCGCGGAGGTATCGACGCGCAGCTACCCCGCCGCGCCCGAGGTGCGCGATCTCGGCGGACGGCTGCTGCTACCGGGGATTGTCGATCTCCATAACGACGCGCTGGAGAAGGAGATCGCCCCGCGCCCGCGCGCCTCCTTCGAGCGCGACTTCGCCCTGCTCCACCTCGACCGCAAACTCGCCGCCGCCGGGGTCACGACCGAGTTCCACGCCGTCTACTTCGCCAATCGGGATGACATCGGGCGGAAGGTGGAGTACGCGGGCGAGGTCGCGGCGGTGGTCGCGGCGCTCCGAAATTCCCCCCACGCCACGATCGACAATCAGGTGCTGCACCGGCTGGACGTGCGGACGCCGCACGCGCTCGAAGCACTCTTCGACGCCCTCCCGCTCGCCACGGTCCCCTTCGTCTCGATCAACGATCATGTGCCGGGGCAGGGGCAGTTCAACGATCTCACCGCGTACCGCGCCTACGCCCGCAGCTTCATCAGCGGCACCCCCACCGAGGAAGAGGTGGATGCGGCGATCGTCGCACGGATGGCGCGCGCCGCCGAGACCGAAGCCTTCGCACGGGCGATGCTCGACCAGATCGTGGCAGCGGGACGGCAGCACGCCATGATCCTCTGCTCGCACGACGACGATACCGCCGAGCGGGTCGATCTGATGGGCGACATCGGCTGCACGATCGCCGAGTTCCCCCTCACCTATGCCGCCGCCACCCGCGCCCGCGAGCGCGGGATGCTGATCGCGATGGGCGCGCCGAACGTCATGCAGGGTCGTTCGCTCAGCAACAACGCCAGCGCCCTCGATCTCCTGGCACACGGCCTGGTGGATATCCTGGTCGCCGACTACCACGCCTCCTCGCTGCTGGCCTCGGTCTTCCTGATCGTCGCGCGCGGCCTCGCAGACCTGCCAACGGCGACCCGCCTCGTCAGCGCGACCCCGGCGAGAGCGGTCGGCATGTACGATCGTGGGGCCATCGCGCCGGGGCTGCGCGCCGACCTGATCGTGATCGAGGAGCACGGCGGGCTGCCAATCGTCGCCGCGACGCTGCTGCGCGGCGCGATCAGCTACGCGGGCGGGCCGTTCGCCGCCTCGCTGAGCACGGCGAGCCGCAGCACCCTCCCGGTGCTGGCTGATTAAAGCGGCACTTCCTCGATGAAACGAAAAGCGGGGCGGCACGGTATCAATCGTGCCGCCCCGCTGTCCGATCGGCGATCCCCCACGGACGTGCCGCCCCGCCATCCGATCGGTGATCACCCACGGATAGAGCGCGCGCGGAACGGGATATGCAACCGCTGGCGCACGGACAGCAGGCGTGGCCACCGTTGCCCGCGACTGAGTTGCCATACCGCCCCGGCGACCAGCAGCAGCAGCAGCAGCAACCGGACCGCCACGAGCGGTTGGAGGAGGTAGCGCGCCTGCCATACGATCAGTTGCCCGATGTCATCCGGACCGGCGAATGTGGAAGTGAAAAGGATCTGGAACGAGGCGTAGTAATAGGCCAGATCGTAGAGGGCGAACGCACACCAGAGCGGCACGGCGGAACTCAGGAGCGCGAGCGCGAAGTAGACCCACAGGCTGTATTGCGGCGAGTAGATCTTATTGGTGAAGAGCCACCAGAGGAGCAACACCCCGCCGAGCGGCAACGTCACCGGCGCGGGCGACCGTAGGGCCAGCACCGCGCAGACGAGGCCGCCAGCGAGTAACAGCGCCAGACTCGCGACGCCCACCTGAATGGTCGGGAGGGGCGGCAGCAGCGTCCACAGGCTCGGCTCGGGCCGCCGCGAGGCGTTGAGGACGAAGAACTCGGACCAGTTATCGAAGTGCCGCACGGCGAGCGGCAGATTGATCGCCGCGCTGCCGGCGATGAAGAGCCCGCCGATCGTGGCCGCCGACCGGTATTGGCGCGTCCGCAGCCGCTCGATCGCGATTGCCGCCAGGAAGACGACCGGGAAGAATTTGAGCCAGACCGCCAGCACGAGCGCGAGGGTACCCCACACGTCGCGGCGGCCCTGGTAGGCCAGCAGCGCCAGCGCCAGCATCGCCAGCGCGGCGAAATCCCAGTTGAGGCCGGTGTAGAGGAACAGGCCGGGCGCGGCCGCCAGATACCAGGGCCGCGCGCCGGTCAGCCGCCCGATGATCGCGATCGTCGCCAGGGCGCAGCAGCTGAGGAGCGCGTAGCTCAGCGCGAAATAGAGGCGCAGGTCGGGCGCGTAGCCGAGCAGATAGATCAGGCCGCCGGTCAGCGCCGGATATTCCAGCTGGTAATCGAGGTAGGGGCGTGGATGAGCGCTCAGGCCGTCCCGCAGGTAGAGCCAGATGATGTCGGAATAGTTCAGTGTCTTGTAGCTCTCGCGCTGGTAATCGGCGACCTGCGCGACGCCGGGAGCATGGAGCCAATAGCCGAGCGCCAGGAGCGTCAGCGCCGCGAGGAAGGGCGCGGCGCGGTGCAACCCGACCAATAGCGCCACCCGACCGGGCCACGCTATACGCCCCCGATTGCGCTGTTTCCAGCCATCCGCCGTGACCCACATCTGATCGACTCCATCGGGCGGCAGGCCGTCCGCGTTTCCCCTATCAAGCCGCGCAACACCCGCGCGGCGGTGTCCGCCGCGTCGGCCCCGCCCGCTAGTCCGCCGCCAGCGCCAGCATGACCATCGCCGCGACCCGCTTCTCGCAGACGGCGTAGTGATACCGCCGATCGTGCCAGTGATCGACCGTTTGCCAGGGTTGCGACGTGACGAGCGCCGTGAACTCGTCGGTCGTCAGCACCGTCGCGCGCACGGGCTCGCGATAGCTGAGCCGTTCGCCACCCAGCGTGCGCGCCACGACCGCCGCAGACCAGAGGGCGCGTAAGGGCAGCGCGGTCCAGAAGCGCGAACGCGGCTCGGCGATGAAGCAGCGCCCGCCGGACCCCAGCACCCGATAGATCTCGGACAACGCGCACTCGCGCTCGGGCAGGACGGTGAAGAGGCGCGAGACGACGATCGCATCGATCGAGCCGCTCCGTTGCAGCAGCGCGAGCGCATCCCCCTCCACGAAGCGGCAATTGGTGAGCCCCTGCGCCGTCGCGCGCCGCCGGGCGTGGCCGAGCTGCGCCGCCGAGCGATCGAGGCCAATCACCCGCAAGCCCACGAAGCGCCGCGCCAGCCGCCGCGCGTAGAAGCCCGGCCCGCACCCGAGTTCGAGGACGCATTCGTGCGCGCGCGGCGCACCAGCGGGCCAGAGGGTCGCCACGATCTGGCGGGTATGGTCGCGGAAGAACCATTCGCGGCAACTGCTGTAGATCCAGGGAAAGCGCTCGAAGAGGCTCACCGGCTCCGCATCCTGCCGCCCGGTATCCGGCGCGGGATACGGACGCCGGCTCCGCGCCAGCCCGACAATCGCCGCCAGCACCAGCAGGAGCGGCCCGACCCCATACGCGAGCGCGCGGGACCAGTTTCCGGCACCGGGCCACCACCACTGGAGGTAGAGGAAGCCCGCGCCGCCGACGATCGCCGATGCCGGGACGAGCAGGCGCGGCGCGACGAGCGGGATGAACGGCAACAGCAGCAGGGCATACCAGGGGTAGGTCGGCGTGGTGAAGGCGATGAAGACGCTCAAGAGGAGGAGCGCGCGCGCCGGGATGGCGCGCGGGGACGGCAACGGGCGCAGCCAGCACCAGAGGGCCAGCAGGCCCATCGCCGCCACCAGCAGGCCGCTATAAAGTTGCGCCGCATCGGGGAAGCCCGGCCAGAGCGGGCGGCGCAGCGCGGCGGGCAGGCGCGACCAGAGGCCGCGCACGAGGCCGAGGAGGTAGTAGCGGTCGCCGCTGGCGATCCCCTCTTCCTGCACGTAGCCGCCCAGATAGCCGAAGACCTTGCTCCCAACACTCAGAAAGGGGAGGTAGGCGAGGGCGATCGTGACGGCACAGGCGAGCGGCAGGCGCAGATCGCGTCGCCGTCGAGGGTCGAGCAGCGCCGGGAGGGCGATCAGCGCGTAGAACTTGGTCAGGGCCGCGCAAGCGAGCAGGAACCCGGCCTGCCAGGGGCGCGCGCCGATCCGCGCCCGCAACGCCAGCACCAGGAAGCAGATCGCCACGACGTCCACATGGCCGCTGTGCCCCAATTCGAGGATCAGCAGCGGGTGCCAGGCGTAGAGAATCACCCGCTCCGGGCGCAGGCCGAGGCGCAGCAACAGCCCGCTCAGCGCCAGGATTGTCACCAGATCGAAGCCGACGAAGGCGATCCGCGTCCAGGAGACGCTATCGGGGTGCAGCGCGTAGACAAGCCGGAAGACGCCCTGCGCCACCGGCGGGTAGATCGTCGGCACCGCACGCCGGTTGATGTGCGGGAAGATCGCCTCGTCGCGGTACGCCGTGAGCGCCGGGTCGTCCGGCACGTAGCGGTAGGGATTGATCCCCGCCGCCTGCACACGCCCGTCCCAGATATAGCGGTAGATGTCGTCGGAGATGGTCGGGGCCTGCATGACGAAAGCGAGCCGCGCCGCCACCGCCACGAGCACGATGATCGCCAGGGCGCCGCGCACCGGCACGCGCCGCCACCAGACCCACATCGCCGCCAGCCCGTAGAGGATGAGTTGCGCCACCAGGACGATCAAGAATTGCTGCGGGTGGCCGGGGATCGACGCGGGTTGCGCCAGCCACGCTGCGAGCGCGACGATCCCCAGGCCCAGCAAGGCCAGGACGCCCAACTCGGCCAGGGCGACACGCCGGGTGCGCGCGGGGCGATCGAGCGCTGCCAGCTGCTCACAGCCGGAGCCGACGGCACAGCGGGCACGCCTCGCCAGCGCGCCGGGGGCGTAATTTGCGAGCGTGGGCCGAATCGCCGCGAATGCCATCGGTCAGTTCGCCGACGGCGTGCGCACCGCGCCGTCGCTCGCGATGGCGCGACGCTGCACGATCCGCTTCGCCCGCAGGCCCTCCTCGGCGGCCGCGAAATAATCCTCGATCGGCCCCTGCTCACGAATCCAGTCGATGTAGCGCCCGATCCCGGTCGCCAGATCGACCGTCGGCGCGTAGCCGATCGCGGCGGCGCGCGCGATGTCCGAGGTGAGGTAGCGAATCTCGCCCGGACGGAACTCGCCGCGCGCGAGGGGCGCGATCGCCACACCGAGCGCTTCGGCGATCGTCTCCGCGATGACCCGGATCGGCGTCGCGCGACCGCTACCGATGTTGACCGGCAGGCCATCGAGCGCGTCGCTCTCCGCCGCCAGCAGGTTCGCCCGCGCGATGTCGCCCACGTAGCAGAAGTCGCGGGTCTGCGCGCCATCCTCGTAGAGGATCGGCGGCTGCCCGCTCAGAAGCCGCACGGTGAAGATGGCGATCGCCCCGGTATACGGGTTGAAGATCGACTGGCGCGGCCCGTAGGTGCAGGAGTAGCGGAGCGCCACCGTGGGGATGCCGGTCTGCCGCCCCCAGGTGAGGGTCAGGCGTTCCTGGTCGCCCTTCGTGATCGCGTAGACCGTCTCGCCGCCGATCGGCGCATCCTCCGTCGTGGCTACCGGGGTTGCCACCGCCCCGCAACGCGGACAATGGATGGCATAGTCGCCCGCCTGGAGCTGGGCCAGCGGGCGAGTGGCGGGGAAGAAGTGCCCGTGCTGCGGGCATGCGGCGGCCCCCTCGCTGTAGACCGCCTGGGACGAGGCGACGATCACCTTGCGGATCGGCAGCTGCTCGTCGCGGATGATCTCCAGCAGTTGCGCCGTCCCGAAGCTATTGACCGCGACATACTTCCCCATCTCCGGCATGTAGCCGCCGTACGCGGCCTGATGGAAGACGACGTCGATGTCGCGTAGCGCCGCCGCGACCGCATCGCGATCGCGGACATCGGCCTGGATGAACTCCGCCGCCGCCGGGAGCCAGGCCGGGCGACCGTTGCGGTGCGTCTGCGGCTCCAGATTATCGAGGATCCGCACCGACCAGCCCTCGCGCAGCAACAGATCGCTCAGATGCGACCCGATCAACCCCGCGCCACCGGTCACCAACGCCCGGCGTCGCCCGCCACCCTTGCTCAGCCCCACCACAAACACCATCCTTTTCACTCCCGCAGTTATCGGTGACGAGCGGGCTGATGCCCGCTCGTCAGGGAGTGCTAACTCTTGACCTGGACCGTGATCCGGTGATACCCGGTCGCGCCATCGGGCGCGATGCCGCGCGAGTCGGAGGTCTGATAGACGCCGTTGCCATCGACCGCGCGCACCGCCAGCCGATATTCGCCCGCGCTCGTCGGTTGCCAGTCAAGACTCCAGAGGGTCCAGACGACGGCACCCTTCTGATAATCGAGCCGGGCGTCCTGCCAGGTGCGTCCGTCATCGGTGCTGATCTCGACGCGGCCGATCCCCCGGTCGCCACCGAAGGCGACGCCATGCAGGTGTGTGGCGGCCCCTGCGGCCAGGGTCTGCCGATCGCTCGGGGCGTCGAAGCGGGAGAAGGGTTGGGGGGTGAACGTGGGTCCCCACCCCTGGCGCTCGTAGAAACCCTGCTTGTCCTCAGACACGACCTCGATCCGGGTCAGCCACTTCACGCTCTTCTCGCCGAAGCGCCCTGGCACCACCAGCCGCACCGGGTAGCCGTGACGCGGCGACAGGGGCGCGCCGTTCATCTCCCAGGCGACGAACGTGGTCGCTTCGAGCGCTTTGTCGGGCAGGATCGTATCGATGTAGTTGTCGGAGCCGTGCAGCACCACTTTCGTGAATGTCCCGGCGACACCGACCGTCTCGAGCAAGGCGCGCAGGGAGATACCGCGCCAGACGGCATTACTCGCAAGACCATCGCCAACATCGTTGCTGATACAGGAGACGGTCGCCTCCTGGGTCGTCACCGCCGGGAGCGCGGCCAGTTCAGCGAAGGTGAAGGTGCGAGCGTTGGCGACCAACCCGTCGACTTGCAGACGCCAGAACGGGCGGGCGACGTCGGGGTCGAGGATATTCTTCGTCACGGTGTAGAAGCGGTCATTCGGCGTGATCGCCCGGACATCGGCCCCGCGATAGCGCGTGCCATCGTAGCCGAGCGTCGAGATACTGTGGAGCGCGCGCAGCATCCCTCCGGTCGCCGCCGCCGCGACGATGGTCACCCCGCCGCCGATCAGGGCGCGGCGTCCGAGCCCGGCGGGCGCGAGGGCGGTATCCGGCGGCGTGGTCGCGGCGTGCGCGGTCAGCAGCCGATAGGTGAATGTGAGGACGAGAGCGAAGAAGGTGTAGGTGAGCAGGAGGCCAACGATCGTCAGCACGGTCGCGGGGAACGGGGGCAGGCCCCGGTAGTTGGTGTTGAGCACCATGTAGAGCGGGATAGTCGTCGCCAGCCAGGCGACAAGCCCGGCCCCGATAATGAACCGCCGTGCGCGCCGACCTTGCCCGCCGTCGCGCGTGGCCAGAGCGCCATAGATCGCCCCCACCACGAGTCCGGCCACGACCTGACCGAGCAGCACCGAACCGATACCGACCTGCTTGATCCCGTTCCCGCCATTGAAGTGGTTGATCAGCACGAAGAACTGGTCGAGATTCAGCGTCGGGATGAAGACATCGCCGAGCATCTCCGCCGGGGTGGGGATGCCGAGGAAGAAGCGCGTCGCGCCCATCAGGAGGGTCATCGCCAGCGCCGCGAAGAGGCCCGCCAGCGCGCCGGGCGCGAGCGCCTGAAACATCGTCGGCCCGGAGGAGCGGCGGTTCGTGGACGTGCGGACGAGGGGTGCCTGCTCAACGATCATCGGAACCTCCATCACCAGGGGACATGAACGGGGTCAATGTCGGCGCGGGCGGCGCGGCCAGCGCGCCGTGCCGCTCGAGCAGGCCGCACGCGGCCAACGCCGCGCGGGTCGCGGGGAGATCGGCGCGCGCTTGCGCCACGCGGCAGAGTTGCGGGAGGTCGGCGGCCTCGTCGATATCGAAGATCGGGGCGCACCAGCCGACCGAAAGGCCCTGCTCCGCCGCGCGCGCCGCGATCTGGCGGGTCACCGTGGCGGTGCTCATCGGGATACCGCCCAGCACATCGTGCCAGCCGCGCATCCCGATCAGGTAGTAGCCTCCATCGGAGACTGGGCCGAGGACCAGATCGTGTTCCGCCAGGAGGCGAAACGCCTCCGCGATCGTCGCGAGCGGCAACTGTGGGGAATCCGAGGCGATCAGGATCGTGCGCCCCTCACCCCGCCCCGCCGCCCCTGCGAAGAGCGCCACCTGGCGCGCGGTCCAGTCGCCCGGGCCTTGCGGCAGGATCATCGGCCCGACCCCGGCTTGCGGTGCCAGCAGCGGCCCGATCTCCGGCCAGGCATCGGGCGGGGTGATGTACCAGCCGAGATCATAGCCGTGCCGCGCGCCGCGCGGTGCGAGGCGCGCGCCGAGATCGCGCAGAAAGGCGCGGTAGAGGGCGATCGCGTTGGCGTCACCGATCTGCCGACCGAGGCGCGTCTTCGCCAGCCCGGGGCGGGGGGCCTTGGCCGCGACATAGAGGATGTCGCGACCGGCGGTGCGTGGCGACATCAGCGCACCGCCCGCAGCATGGCCGCCGAGCTGGCCTGCCAACGGTGGTGGCGCAGGACCGTGCCGATGATGCACCAGCCCGCGCGCAGGCTCCCTTGTATGGTGCCGCCGACCTTCGAGACACCGATCCGCCGATGGTAGGCGACCGGCACCTCGCGGTAGCGATACCCCGCCCGCGCCGCCTTCACCATCATCTCCACCGACCAGCCATAGGTCAGCTCGTGCGGGTCGAGAGCGAGGAGATCGGCGCGGCGGATCGCGCGAAGGGGGCCGAGATCGGTGACCCGTATCCCGTAGAGCCAGCGCATCAGGCGGGCGGCGAGCGCGTTCCCGAAGACCTGTTGCGGGGTCATCGCGCCCGCCTCGCGCCCCACCACCCCCCGTGCCCCGACGACCAAATCGGCCTCGTTCGCCAGGAGCGGGGCGAGCACGCGCGGCAGATCGGTCGGCTCGTCGGCGGCGTCGCCATCCAGCAGGACGATGATCGCGGTGGCGGGCGCGGCGAGCACCCCCGCCAGACAGGCCCGCCCGTAGCCCCGGCGCGGCTCGTTGACCACCTCCGCCCCGGCTTCGCGAGCCCGCGCGCCGGTATCATCGGTCGAGCCGTTATCCACGACGATGATGCGGTCGAGCACGACCCCTTCGAGCGCGCGCAGCCCTCGCACCGTCTTGCCGATCGCCGGGGCCTCGTTCAAGGCCGGGATGATCGCCACGACCGGTGCCCGCGTCTCGCCCGATGGGCGCTCGTCCCTCGCTCGGTCCATATCCCGCGACCTCCAGGCTCGCGTTGCGAGCGTTCCGTGACGTTTCAGCGCACCCCGTCGTTGGTACGGGTGCCTGCATTCAACTGTAGGGGGGAGTTCTTGCCTGGCGATTACGCAAAGATTACGAGAATCTTAGCGATCCCTTACGAAAGTGTTACGCACGCCCTGCGCCGTGAGCACAATGCGCCCTGGCGCATATCCGCAACTGGCCGACATGCACCAATTTTCCCCATTCTGACAAAGCAGAATAGTCTCGTCGGGGGCATTCTTCAGCGGCTGGCGCGCTCCCACGACATTGCCTTACAGACGTAAGGGCTGCGTAAGATATAGTGTCTATACTGATCATAGGCCCATGTAGTCGCCCGCAGCGCGGGGGCACGGCGTGACAGGGCCGGTGGGAGAAGGCGCGAATGGTCGGCACGCAAGGACTGAATCCGGCACAGCGGGAGACGATCCTCGTCGTCGATGACGAGGCGATCGTCCTCGATGTCGTCGAGCGCTACCTCCGCCGCGACGGCTACACCGTGCGAGTGGCGCGCGACGGCCCGAGCGCACTCACCCTGGCACGCGGGGAACGCCCCGATCTGATCATCCTCGATGTGATGTTGCCCGGCATCGATGGCCTGGAGGTCGCGCGACGGCTCCGCCAGGAGAGCGCCGTGCCGATCATCATGCTCACCGCGCGCGGCGAGGAGACCGATAAGCTGCTCGGCCTCGGCCTCGGTGCCGATGATTATGTCACCAAGCCATTCAGCACCAAAGAGCTGGTGGCGCGCGTGGCGGCGGTGCTACGCCGGACCGGGGCGACGCGCGCCACCACGCCCGTCGCCGCGGGGCAGACGCTGCTCGTCGGCACGCTCCAGATCGATGTCGGCGGGCGCACCGTGCGCCGCGAGGGCGTGCCGATCGATCTGACCGCGCGCGAGTTCAACCTGTTGCTCTATCTCGCTCGCCACCCCGGCCACGTCTTCACGCGCCAGCAACTGCTCGATCAGGTCTGGGACTTCGAGTTCTACGGCGATCCCAGCACTGTGACGGTCCACATCCGCCGCCTGCGCGAGAAGATCGAGCGCGACCCGATGTCCCCGCAGTACCTCAAGACCGTCTGGGGCGTCGGCTACAAATTCGAGCTCTGACGCGCCCACGCGGACGCGCGGCTCATCAACGAGCGGTGCCTGATGGAATCGATCCGCGCCCGAACCGCGCCCGTCCCCGATCGCGCCATACCCGCCCCGCCATATCGCGTGCTACTCCCGCGCCTCGGCGTGATGATCGGCGCGGTCGCGATCATCTCCTTCCTGGCCCTGCGCTGGCTCGGGGCGAGCGCGCAGGACACCCTGACGATCGCGGCCTTCATGCTCTTCTCCGGGGGCGTCTCGATCGCGGTCGGCTGGGTCACGATCCGCTACACCCGCCTGAAGCATGTCGGCCTGCGCCGGACGATCATGGTCATCGGCGCGCTCGGTCCGCTCTTCATGATCCTCAATATCGCCTTCACCGCCCGCCTCATGTTCATCTCAGTCCACGACCTGCGCCTGCTGATGCTCCTGCTCCTCTTCGCGATCATCCCGGGACTCGCGGTCGCCTCGCTGCTGAGCGCGCGCATCGATCAGGCGGTCGCGGCGTTGAACGCCGGGGCGATCAAGATGGCGACCGGCGATCTTTCGACGCGGGTCCGCTCGGACGACATCGCGGAACTCCAAGCGCTCGCCACCTCGTTCAACAGCATGGCAACGCGCCTCGAAGCGCTGGCCGAGGTGCGCGACGAGGCCGAGCAGGCGCGGCGCGACCTGATCGCCGCCGTCTCGCACGACCTCCGCACCCCGCTCGCCTCCCTCCGCGCGCTCGCCGAGGCGCTGCACGATGGTGTGGTCGACGACGCCGAGGGCGTCCAGCGGTATCTGGGGCTGATGGTCACCGAGACGGAGCGTCTGAGCGGCCTGATCGACGACCTCTTCGAGCTGGCCCGCATCGAGTCGGGCACCCTCCGCCTCGATCTCGCCCCGTTGATGGTCCAGGATCTCCTCTCCGAGGCTTTGGAACGGATGAGCGCGCAGGCGGCGCTGCGGGAGCTACGCCTGGTCGGCGCGGTGGAGGGCGAGACGCCCCCGGTCCTGATCGACTCGCAGCAGGTGACGCGCGCCTTCCTCAACCTCGTCCAGAACGCGATCCAGCACACTCCGGCGGGGGGCGAGATCGCGCTCGGCGCGCGTCACACCGACGGCATGGTGACGGTGGAGGTCCGCGACACCGGCAGCGGGATCGCGGCGAGCGATCTCCCCCACATCTTCGAGCGCTTCTATCGGGGCGACCCGGCACGCTCGCGCGATGCGGGGGCGGGACTTGGACTCGCGATCGCACGCGGCATCGTCGAGGCGCACGCCGGCACGATCTGGGCCGAGAGTGCGCCGGGCGGCGGCACGCGCATCCGTTTCACGCTGCCGATCGTCGGTTGAGCGGTCGCGATCGGCACCGCAGCGGTGGCACGATCGGCGGCGACGCGGGCAAAGCTGTACGTATCCTCCCTCCTGCCCACGGCGCAGTGCGGGAAAGAACACGTCGCAATCCTGTTGGCATCGTCCATACAACATGCTATGCTGCCCCCAGACAACATCAAGTAAGGACGCCCTGGTACTTTTTTCCTTCACCGGCGAAATACCCTTCTCTCTATCAACTGTATAGTGCGCGCGTTACTCTGAGAAGAGTGACATGCTGTGCGCGGACGACGGTACAGCGCAGGGTGAGGCGTCGGGAGAATGGCTCTCCGCGATTCGATAGGCAAGGAACGTGGATACGCCATGAAGGTTGTGCTCTTCTGCGGCGGCATGGGTCTTCGCATGCGCGAGGCCTCCGAACGCACCCCCAAACCGATGATCCCGATCGGGAATCGTCCGCTCCTGTTGCACCTGATGAAATACTACGCCCACTTCGGGCACACGGAATTCATCCTCTGCCTCGGGTATCAGGGCCACGTCATCAAGGATTACTTCCTTAACTACAACGAGGCGCTCGTCAACGACTTCGTCCTCGACGGCGATGGCTCGATCCGACTCCTGAAGAGCGACATCCGGGGCTGGAAGATCAGCTTCGTCCACACCGGACTGAAGGCGAGCATCGGCCAGCGCCTGCGGGCGGTGCGGGAGCACATCGGCGACGACGAATACTTCCTCGCCAACTACTCCGACGCGCTGACCGACGCGCCGCTGCCCGAGATCGTCGCCACCATGCAGCGGCGGGACAAGATCGCAACCTTCCTCTGCGTGCAGCCGACCGCCTCCTTCCATTTCGTCTCCCTCAAGGAGAATGATCTCGTCGCGGACATCCAGGATGTGACCCGCGCCAACCTCTGGATCAACGGCGGCTTCTTCGCCTTCCGTCGCGACATCTTCGATTACATCGGGCCGGGCGAAGAACTGGTCGAGGCGCCGTTCCGACGGCTGATCGATCGGGAACAACTCCTCGCCCACCGCTACAACGGCTTCTGGGCACCGATGGACACGCTGAAGGATCGCGACAATCTGCAAACGCTCTTCGAGGGCGGGCTGCCGCCTTGGGCGGTCTGGGAGCAGCGGGAGCGCGCCGAAGCCGAGCTGCTGGTTCGCTGATGCGGGCGTTCACCTTCGCTGTCGATCAAGGACGCGACACCCCGCTCGATAGCCTCGCGCAGGGCGACGGCCAACCCCTCAATATCCTCGCGCTCGGCGCGCATTCGGATGATATCGAGATCGGTTGCGGTGGGAGCCTGCTCCGGTTGCTCGCCGAGCATCCGCACAGCACCGTCCACTGGGTCGTCCTCAGCGGCAGCGAGGCACGCGCCGAGGAGGCGCGCGCCAGTGCGAACGATCTGCTCGGCGAGGGGCCGCAGCGCGCGATCGTCTGCGGCGGCTTCCGAGATGGCTTCTTCCCCTATCAGGGGGCGGAGATCAAGGACTTCCTCGAGGGGATCAAGCGCGATTTCGCGCCCGATCTCATCTTCACCCATCGTCGGGACGACGCGCACCAGGATCATCGGCTGATCGCCGAGCTGACCTGGAACACCTTCCGCGATCACCTGATCTTCGAGTACGAGATCCCGAAGTACGATGGCGATCTCGGCAAGCCCAACGTCTTCATCCGTTTGAGCGAGGAGACCTGCCAGCGCAAGGTGGCCCTCCTGATGCGCCACTTCGCCACGCAGCGCAACAAGCACTGGTTCACCGACGATCTCTTCCTCGGACTGCTGCGGCTGCGCGGGATGGAGGCGAATTCGCCCACCGCCTACGCCGAGGGCTTCTACTGTCGCAAAGTCGTCATCTGAGCGTTGGATCCGGGGCCGTCACCGCGCCCCGCCCGAGATGGAGCAGGACTGTGACCGCGAGTACCACCATGCCGGAAGAGGCCGTGACGACGAATACGACCGTGCCGGGTCCGCCGACCTGCCGCTTCTGCGCGGCCCCGTTGCGGCGCACCTTCGTCGATCTCGGCATGTCCCCCCTCTGCGAGACGTTCCTCACGCCGGAGCAGCTCGATCTCGCCGAGTCGTTCTATCCCCTGCACGTCCGCGTCTGCGACCAGTGCCTGCTGGTGCAGCTGCGCTCGTACGTCCCGCCGGAGGAGATCTTCACCGAATACGCCTACTTCTCCTCGTACTCGGACAGCTGGGTCCGCCACGCCGCCACCTACGTGGAGATGATCAGCGCGCGCCTCGGCCTCGACGGCGACAGCCAGGTCGTGGAACTCGCCAGCAACGACGGCTATCTCCTCCAGCACTTCGTCAAGCGCGGCATCCCGGTCCTGGGGATCGAGCCGGCCGCCAATGTCGCGGCGGCGGCGATCGCGAAGGGGATCCCCACGCGCACCCTCTTCTTCGGGGTCGAGACGGCGCGGGGGCTGGTGGCGGAGGGGATCACCGCCGACCTGATCGCCGCGAACAACGTGCTGGCACATGTCCCCGATCTCAACGACTTCGTGGCCGGGATTCAGATCCTGCTCGGGCCAGAGGGGGTCTTCACGGGCGAGTTCCCGCATCTGCTCCGCTTGATCGAGGGGCACCAGTTCGATACGATCTACCACGAGCACTTCTCGTATCTCTCCCTCTACACGATCGAGCAGGTCTTCGCCGCGCACGGGCTGACAATCTTCGACGTGGACGAGTTGCCGACACACGGCGGCTCGCTGCGGATCTACGCGCGGCACACCCTGGAGACCGCGCGGGCGATCACGCCGCGCATCGGCGCGCTGCGCGCGGTGGAGACGGCGGCAGGGTTGGACCGGATCGAGGGCTATGATGGCTTCGCCGTACGGGTCGAGGAGACGAAGCGCAGCCTCCTCTCCTTCCTGATCGAGGCCCGGCGCGCGGGCAAGTCGATCGCCGGGTATGGCGCACCGGGCAAGGGGAATACCCTGCTCAACTACTGTGGCATCCGCACCGATCTGCTGGACTACACGGTCGATCGCAACCCCTATAAGCACGGCCGCTTCCTGCCCGGCACGCACATCCCGGTCTACCCGACCGAGCGCCTCGCGGAGACCCGGCCCGACTACATCCTGATCCTGCCGTGGAACCTCCAGAAAGAGATCGTGGCGCAGCTCGACTACGCGCGGGAGTGGGGGGCGCAGTTCGTCATCCCGATCCCCGAGGTGCGCGTCCTCTCGTAGGCGACCAGGGGAAAGGGGCGGCAGAAAGATCAGGATGGATATCTTCGTCGATCTGGAACGACGCCAGCGAGCGGCACAACCGATTCGCGTCGCCGTGGTCGGCACCGGTTTCTTCGGGGCCGGACTGGTGCGCCGACTCGCCGCGATACCGGGCCTGATGCCGGCGGTGGCGGCGAACCGGACCCCCGCGCGCGCCGAGGCCGCCCTGTTGGCCGCCGGGATCGCGCCCGCGCTGATCTGCCGCACCGACGATCCGGCGACCGCCGAGGCGGCGCTCGAGCGCGGGCAGCATGTCGCCACCGCCGACCTCCATCTCGCGACCGCGCTCACCGGCATCGAGGTGGTGATGGAGGCGACTGGCGATGTGCTGGTCGGGGCGACGCTCGCGCTGGAGACGATCCGCGCGGGCAAGCACTTCGTCGCCGCCAACGTCGAGACCCAGGCGACCGTCGGCCCGATCCTCAAGATTCTCGCCGACGAGGCCGGGGTCGTCTACAGCGACGTGGCCGGCGACGAGCCGGGGATGCTGAAGGCGCTCCATGCGCGCTGCGTCGGGCTCGGCCTCACCCCGCTCGTGGCCGGGAATGGGAAGGGTGTCCTGAAGCGGTACGCGACCCCGACGACCCAGGCAGCATTCGCCCAAGCCCATAATCTCCAGCCGTGGCTCGCCACCGCCGCCGCCGATGGCACGAAGCTCGCCTTCGAGATGGCGACCGCCGCGAACGCGCTCGGGATGCCCCCAGCGGTGCGCGGCATGGTCGGCCCCACCACCACTGCCCGGAGCCTGATCGCGGACTTCGAGCGCCACGGACTCCTGGAGCACGGCCCGATCGTCGATTACGCGCTCGGCGAGCTGCGCGGCGTCTTCGTGATCGTCCACAGCGATGAGCCGCAGATCCAGCAAGATTTTCGCTACCTCAAATTAGGCGATGGCCCGTACTACCTCCTGCACGATCCATACGTGCTCATCCATTACGAGGCCCCCCTCGCCGCCGCGCGCGCCGCCCTCTACGGTACGGCGACGGTCGCGCCGAACGGGGTGCCGGTGGCCGAGGTGGCGACCTTCGCCAAGCGCGCGCTCCGGGCGGGCGAGCGGCTGGACGGGATCGGCGGGGAGCACGCCTATGGGCTGATCGTGCGGGCGGACGAGGCGCGTGCCGAGGGCTTGTTGCCGATCGGCCTGGCGAGCTACGCGCGGCTGACGCGCGACATCGCGCAGGATGGGCCGGTGCCACGCGATGCGGTCGTCTTCGAAGAAGACAATCTGGTGCTCGATCTGCATCGGCAGCAGGAAGCGCGCTTACAGGGGTGAGAGGCATACGGGGCGAGGATGATGAGGGCGGGGCGGATACGAGCATGGCGATGACGCAGTTGCCGAATGCGCGCGAGGTACCCGAGCGATGCGACGTGTTGCGGCGGGCGGCGTCACCGCGCGCGCAGACGCCGCCGGTGGTGCAGCAGCACGAGCGGCAGGAACCTCCCGAGCGCCTGACCTCCAGCGAGGTGCCGCGCGTCAGTATCGGGATGCCCGTCTACAATGGTGAGAACTTCCTGCGGGAAGCCTGCGACTCGATCCTGGCACAGACCTTCACAGACTTCGAGTTGATCATCTCGGATAATGGTTCGACCGATGCGACCGAGGCGATCTGCCGCGAATACGCCGCGCGTGATCCGCGCGTCCGCTACCACCGCGCCGCCACGAATCTGGGGGGATCGTGGAATCATCGCCGCACCTTCGAGTTGGCGTCCGGCGAATACTTCATGTGGCACCATCATGACGACCGCAGCGCGCCGGAACTGCTCGAACGCTGCGTGGCGATCCTGGACACCCAACCCGAGGTGATTAACTGCCACGCCAACACGACGATCATCGACGCCCACGGCGCGCCGATCTACCGCTACGTCGAGCATGCCGAGCTGCGCTCGGCGAGCGCCTACGATCGCCTGCACCGTTACGTCCGCCACGACCGCGATTGCCCGCTGTGCAGCCTCTACTTCGGGCTGATGCGGCGGGAGGTACTCGGCAAGACCCGCCTGATCGAGCCGTATGTCAACGCGGAACTGAGCCTGATGAGCGAACTTGCGCTGCGCGGCCACTTCTACGAGATCCCGGAGCATCTCTTCGACCGCCGGGATCACCCCGGCATCTCCACGCGCCGCTACACCACCGCGAAAGCGATGATGGCCTGGGCAAACCCGAAGAGTAAGGGCGGCTGGGACGGCTGGCACGTCCTGGCGGCACGGCTCCGGGCGGTCACGATCGTCCCGATGGGGCCATACGACCGGCTACGCTGCTACCTCTATACGCTCGAACTCTTCACGCACCTGGCGCGCGGCTCTGCCCGGGACTGGTGGGGCAGACTCACCCGACGCCGCGCGTGAGCACGGCACGGGGCACCATGACGCACGGATCGAGCGAGACGCGCGCTCGCGTGGGCGCGACGATGAATGTGGGACAGAAACGGGGTTCGGGCAGATGAAGGTCTTGGTCACGGGGACGGACGGCTATATCGGCGCGATGCTCACGCCGCTCCTGACGGCGCGCGGGCACGAGGTCGTCGGGCTGGATACCGGTTTCTATCGGGATGGCTGGCTCTACGGCGAGCCGACCGCGCTGACGCAGATTCGTAAGGATGTGCGCGCGATCACCGAGGACGATCTGCGCGGCTTCGATGGGATCGTCCACCTCGCCGAGCTTTCCAATGACGCCCTCGGCCAGCACGACCCCGAGCTGACCCGCCAGATCAACCATCGCGGCAGCGTGGCGTTGGCGCAGAAGGCTAAGGCGGCCGGGGTGTCGCGCTTCATCTACAGCTCGTCGTGCAGCGTCTACGGAGCCAGCTCCGACGATTTCGTGGGCGAGGAATCACCGACCAATCCGCAGACCACCTACGCCGAGTGCAAGATCCTCTGCGAGCGTGACATCGCGCCACTGGCCGACGAGCGCTTTGCGCCGACCTTTCTGCGGAACGCGACCGCCTTCGGGGCGTCGCCGCGGATGCGCTTCGACATCGTCCTCAACAATCTGTCCGGCCTCGCCTGGACGACCAAGGAGATCGCGATGACGAGCGATGGCACCCCCTGGCGCCCGATCGTCCACGTCCTCGACATCGGCGAGGCGATGGCCTGCGCGCTCGAAGCGCCGGCGGAAGCGGTGCGCGGCCAGATCTTCAATGTCGGCGACAATAAGCAGAACTACCGCGTACGCGAGATCGCCGAGATCGTCGCGTCGGTCTTCACCGATTGCAGGGTCCTCTTCGGCAAGAACGACAGCGACAGCCGCAGCTATCGCGTCGCCTTCGACAAGATCCACCGGCACCTCCCGGCCTTCCACTGCCAGCGAGACGCGGCGTTCGGTGCGCGGGAGATCTATGATATGTTCGCGCGGATCAACTTCTCGGCGGACGATTTCCGCTTCCGTGCCTACACGCGCCTGAAGCAACTCGATTATCTGCTGGAGACGAAACAGGTTGCGGCGGATCTGTCCTGGAGCACGGTATGATCTTCGAAGAGACGGCGCTGCCCGGCGCCTACATCGTCAGGTTGGAGAAACGCGAGGATGAGCGCGGCTTCTTCGCGCGGACCTGGGACCGGGCGGAGTTCGCGGCACACGGCCTGGCGGACATCACGGTGCAGATCAGCATTTCCTTCAGTGTCGCTCAGGGGACGCTGCGCGGGATGCACTGGCAGGCCGCGCCCTTCCAGGAGACCAAGCTCGTGCGCTGCACGCGCGGCGCGCTCTACGACGTGATCATCGATCTCCGCCCCGATTCGCCGACGCATCGTCGATGGATCGGCGTCGAGCTGACGGCGGAGAACCACACCGCGCTCTACGTCCCCGCCGACTTCGCGCACGGCTTCATCACCCTGGCGGATGCGACCGAGGCGACCTACCTGATGTCGCAGGAATACGCGCCCGGCTACGATCGCGGCGCGCGCCACGACGATCCGGCGTTCGGCATCGCGTGGCCGCGCCCCGTGCAGGTCATCTCCGAGAAAGACCGCAACTGGCCCGATTACCGCTAAGCATCCCCGCACCAGGCCAACGGAGGCAGCTGTCGCCGCGTCGAACGGGATCGGCCGGCGGCATTGCCGATCCCGCTGCGGCACTGCGCGCGTCCAGGCACTCACCACGCCTCGCCCTCGTCGCGGCGTGTGCGCTTGACGACCGTGGCGATTGGCACGATGCTTCGGGCACAGCGCCAGAAGGCCCGTCCGGCGATCCGGTGCGGCCATAGCGTGCGTTTGTTCGACGACCAGAAAGCGGGAGTCGGCGGCGGACAAGAAGACGTGAGGGGAACGATGTCTGTGCAGACAACCGAAGTGATCATGCGCGAGGCGGTCGCGGTCGAGCAATTGCAGGCGCATAACGCGGCGATCGCCGCATTCGAGCGCCTCTCCGGCAGCGCCGAGGAAGCGGCCGCGTTCGACTACATCGCCGCACAGTGCGCGGCGTTCGGCCTGGAGGTGCGGCGCTACGCCGTCGATGCCCTGGTCAGCCTGCCCAGCACGGCCGCGCTCGCCATCACCGCTCCGGAGGCGCAGCACTTCGCCTGCCTCACCCACTCCGCCTCGCGCGCCACCGGCCCGGAAGGGCTGACCGCGCCGCTCGTCTACGCGGGCGCGGGGTTGGCCGACGATTACGCGCGTGTCGATGCGCGCGGCAAGATCGCCCTCGTGGAAGGGCTCGCGATGGCCCCCAAGGCGGCGGACGCCGATGCCGCCGGGGTAGTGGGGATCATCTGCATCAATCCCGAAGGACTGCACGAGATGAACTTCTCGCCGGTCTGGGGGACGCCGACCCCCGCGACCGCGTCGAAGCTCCCGCGGATCGCGGCGATCTCGGTGCGGCGCGAGGTCGGCGACGCATTGAAGGCGCTGCTCGCCGCCGACCCGGTCATGGTGCGCCTGGAGACGGCGGTCGATACGCGCTGGCGTCCCATCCCGGTCCTCACCGCCGAACTCCCCGGCGTGGACGAGGATCGCTTCGTCCTCCTCAGCGGCCACGTCGATTCGTGGTATCGCGGCGCGATGGACAACGCGAGCGCCAACGCGACGATGCTGGAGGTGGGCCGTCTCTTCGCCGCGCACCGCAACGAACTCCGGCGGGGCCTACGGCTGGCCTTCTGGTCGGGACACTCCCACTCGCGCTATGCCGGTTCGGCCTGGTACGCGGACAACTTCTGGTCCGAGCTGCGGACGCGCTGCGTCTGCCACGTCAACGCGGAGTCCACCGGGGGGATGGGTGCGGACGACCTGACCGGCTCCGGGAACATGGCGGAGACCTACGGTTTTATCGCCGGGGCGATCCGCGAACTCGCGGGACAGGAACTCCGCTACCGGCGGATGGGCCGCAACAGCGACCAGTCGTTCACCGGGATCGGCGTCCCCACGGTGCTCAGCGGCCTCTCCGCGCAGCCCGGTGGTGGCCTCGGCGCGTGGTGGCATACCCCGGACGATACGCTGGACAAGATCGATCCGGCGCGGCTGGTGCGCGACACGCAGATCTACCTCGCGGCCTGCTGGCGGCTCTGTACCCTGCCGGTCCTGCCGTTCGACTTCGTGGCGACCGCCGACGAGCTGGCCGAGCGCCTGAGCGCGCTCGCGGAGACGGCAGGGGAGCGCTTCGACCTCGCCCCGCTGACCGAGGCGCTGGCCGCCTTCCGCGCCGACGCCGCGCGACTGGACACAACCGTAGGCGAGGATCCGCAACGGGTGGCGTCGCTGAACACCGCCCTGCTGGCGGTGGCGCACGCCCTGATCCCGGTGAACTACACCGCCGCCGGACCATACGAGGTGGATCCCGCGCTCGATCAGCCCGCCCTGCCCGGCCTCACGGCGCTCGCCACGCTCGCCACGCTGGAGCCGGGGAGCGATGCGTATCACTTCCTGCGGACGCAACTCGTGCGGGAGCGCAACCGGGTCTGGCACGCGCTCACGACCGCGCGCGCGGCGCTCGCCGGGGTGTTGTAGGAGATACTAAACCGAAGCGCCGATGGGATCTACATGGAGGGCGTGGGAATGTGACTCCGGTGAGGGAACGATAAGGGACTCGGCCCGGGATTGCAGCGTGCGGCGGCAGCGGGACTGGACCTCGGCGGTGCG
>JAABUM010000983.1_pt1 | contig 45248 bp, 41 predicted proteins | sample 5559161 | NCBI WGS metagenome assembly JAABUM01 (sample SAMN10711868, study PRJNA513369) | rock metagenome | isolation source: Antarctica rocks | place: Antarctica: Victoria Land, Siegfried Peak nord
CGACGCGCAAGTGGTTGCGGCAGTGGCTTGCTTGAGCCGTGTGCATCGTGAGGTGCCCGCACGGTTCTGAGGGGGCCGGGGAGCAGTGATGCTCTCCCGGCTACCCGGCACGTAACAGCAGCAGGAGAAAAGTAAAGGTGGGCGGGGAGACGGTGGGGCAGGGCTGCGATCTGGAGGCGCGCATCCGCATAGGTATGCATTGTGCGGAAGAGGAGGTCGGTCCTGTCCAGCACCAGGCCCGCCGCACTCCCGCACAGGAGCGTTGACAGACGACGAGGGTCTACTGCTGTGTCGTCGCGCCGGTGACCGTATACTTAGCCTGCACGCGGGCGTTCGCCTGCCGGGCTGCCCGCTGGTTGACTGGGACACCACGGCGCACGCGTCCTGGCGGGAGGGGCCGCCCAGGTTGGCCCGGACGCGGGGAGCGGGCACACCGTCAGGGTAGGTCAGCCCACCTGTATGAGCATAGCCAGCCTACGAGGAGATGGTGATGACGCCGCTGATCACGAGCACGCACAACCCGCGGGTGAAAGCGGCGCTGGCCCTGCGTGAGCGGCGCGAACGTGAGCGGGCTGGCCTGATGCTGGTGGAGGGCTTTGAGGAGATCAGCCTGGCCTGGCAGGCCGGTATAGCGGCGGGGGCACTGTTCTATTGTGCCGCGCTGTCCCGCGCCGCCGGGGGGCCGGACCTGCTGCGGGAGATGGAGGGCGCGGGGGCCGAGGTGATCGAGGTGGATCAGCGCGTGTTCGCCCGGCTGGCCTATCGGGAGGGGCCGGATGGCTGGCTGGCCACCATGCCCGTGCCGGCGGCGCGGCTGGAGGATCTGAGCCCCAGCGCGCCGGCCTTCCTGGTGGTAGCCGAGGCGGTGGAGAAGCCGGGTAACCTGGGCGCGATGCTGCGCACGGCCGACGCCGCCGGGGTGCAGGGGGTGATCGCCGCCGACCCGCTGACCGACTGGGCCAACCCCAATGTGGTGCGCTCCAGCAAGGGGGCGCTGTTCAGCGTGCCCGTGGCCGCCGCGCCGGGGGAACGCGTGCTGGCCTGGCTGCGTGAGCAGGGCATCGGGATCGTGGCGGCCACGCCGTCGGCCACGGCCTGCTACAGCGAGGTGGACCTGCGCGGCCCGGTGGCCCTGGCCGTGGGGGCTGAGAAGCATGGCCTCAGCGAGGCCTGGCTGGCCGGGGCCGATCTGCGCGTGCGTATCCCCATGGCCGGGCGGGTCAACTCGCTCAACGCGGCCACCGCCGCCGCACTGCTGATCTACGAGGTGGTGCGGCAGCGCGGCGCCCGCACCTCCGGCGGGCGGGGCTGAGCGTGGGGCCAACGGGCGAACACGAAAGCGCTTTCGCGGGGGCCACGGAGACGGAGGCTACCCTGGGTGGCGCACTGGCCTGGGCGGCGGGGCTACTGGCTAGCCAGGGCTGCGAGACGGCCTCCCTGGACGCCCAACTGCTGCTGGGCGGCCTGCTGGGGCTGTCGCGCGCGGCGCTGCTGGCCTGGCCGGAGCGAGCGCTGCCCCCTGCTCGGGCCGCCGAGTACAGCGGCCTGGTGAGGCGCCGCGCGGCGGGCGAGCCGCTGGCCTACATCACCGGGCGGCGCGACTGGCTGGATATGACCCTGCTGGTGGACTCCCGCGTGCTGATCCCCCGGCCAGAGACGGAGACGCTGGCCGAGGCGGCAATTGCCTGGGCTAGCGGTCATGGGGCGCGGCTGGCCGTGGACGTGGGCACGGGCTCTGGCGCGCTGGCGCTTGCTCTGGCCCGCCACGTGGCTACCCTGCGCCGCGTGGTGGCCACCGATCTCAGCGCGGCGGCCCTGGAGGTAGCGTACGCCAACCGGTCGGCGCAGGGCGTGGTGGAGCGGGTGGACCTGCGCCAGGGCTACCTGCTGGATCCTCTGCGCCCCGACGAGGCGCCCGACCTGCTGGTGGCGAACCTGCCCTACGTGCCGGCCGGCGAGATGCCGGGGTTGCAGCGCGAGGTGCGCGACCACGAGCCACGGCTGGCCCTGGTGGGTGGCGTGGGGGGCCACGAGTTGATCGTGGAGCTGCTGGAGCAAGCCCAGGCTCGGCTGGCTGGCGGCGCGGCGCTCTACCTGGAGATGCACCACGACCAGGGGCCGGTCCTGCTGGCGGTGGCCCGCCGCCTGTGGCCGGGCGCGGCGGCGCGCGTGTTGCCCGACTACGCCGGGCGCCAGCGCATTCTGGAGGTGCTGCTGCCAGCCTGACCCGCGCCATTGTTATGCGCCCCGATCATTAGGGGCATGGATTCCAAGGCCCGGAGGCGGTCAGGACTGGGCAGCCACAAGGGACGCCTCTACACACCAGCGCGGCGCGGGCACCCACAAGGGACGCCCCAACGCAGCTCCAGGTTAGAGCCACGGCGGGGTGCTAGCCTGTACCGGGGGGGTGCTGGCCGGTCAGGTAGAGGGCGCCGCCGATGAACAGGATGCCCACGCCAAGGTAGAGCAGGTCCAGTGGAGAGTGGTAGGTGACCAGCAGGGCTTGCTGCAGGAACTCCACCACTAGCAGCAACAGGACCACCTTGGCCAGGCGGTCCTTCAGGTCGTCCAGGCTGCGGATCAGCAGCAGGCGGGGCGCGATCTCGGCGTCCTCGGCGGGGGTAATCTTGCCAATGAACAGCTCGTAGAGGCCCAGCCCAAAGATGAGCAGAATCGCGGCCAGCAGGTAGAGGTCCACGGCCTTGATCAGGGTGGTCACGATCTTCTTGTTCAGCTCGGATCGGGCCGATGTGGCCAGGTCAGGCGCGCTGTAGGCAGCCAGGCGACCGAGCACGGACAGGGTATCCACGGTGGCCAGGTAGAGCGCGGCGAACGACATCAGGATGCTGCACACCACCGGCACGACCATGACCAACCGGCTGGCCCACAGCACCCGCTCCAGCGCGTTCCCTACCCCTCTGGCCCCTCGGCGCATTGCCCCCTCCTTTGTCCGCGGCCCCGGCGCCTCGCCCGCGGACCATGGTGGGTGGCGCGGACCACTGGCCTGCCCTACTCTCCCTATATAGTACCCTCTCGGAGTGGTGGGGCTGCTTTGCGGTGGGGACAGCCCGGCACTGGAGCTGGCTTGGCGGGGCGGTTGATGGGCAGCACTGTTTGTGTCGCCGCGCATAGTGGAGTATAGCGCGTTTGCCCCGGCAGCCCAGTCGGTTGGCGCCGCCGAGGCACTGGCGGTGACCAGCACGAACATCGTGACCAGCTTCCAGGGGCTGACCGCCGTGGACACGACCAACGTCAATAGCTTCACGGTGGAGCCGCCCGATCAGGGGCTCTGCCAGGGCGCCGGTGCGGTGCTGGAGCAGGTCAACTTGGTCGTGCAGCTGTACGATAACAGTGGAGCGGCGCTGCTGAGCAGCCCTGTGTCGGCCAACGCGTTCTTCGCCGAGAGCGGCGGCCTGTTCCCCACCGAGAACGTGAGCGACCCACGGTGCTACTACGACGCCCAGGCCAAAGCCTGGTTCAGCACTGTGCTGGCCTACTCGTTCACCAGCGCCGGCGCCGTGGCCGAGTCGCATGTGGACATCGCGGTGAACCCCACCACCGATCCGCTCAACCCCTGGACGATCTATCGGCTGGACACCAGCCATGCCAACGTGAGCACCTGCCCGTGTCTGGCCGATCAGCCGCTGCTGGGCGTTGACGCCCATGGCGTGTTCATCACAACCAACGAGTTCACGGCGGACCTGACAACGTTCAATGGCGCGCAAGCCTACGCCATCTCAAAGGCGCAGTTGCTGGCGCTCAGCGCGTCGCCCCACGTCGTGGGGTACACGTCGCTGACCAACGGCGGCGTGATGGCTGCCTCGTTGCAGCCAGCGGTCACCCCCGGTGCGGCCCCCGCTGAGTATTTCATGGACTCGTTGGACCCCAACGGGACGGGTGACAATCGCGTCGGCGTGTGGGCGCTGACCAATGAGGCCGTTCTGGACACGGGTGGGATACCCACGCTGAGCGGTGTGGTGATCAGGAGCGAGGGCTACGCCATTCCTCCCCAAGCGATGCAGCGCGGCTCGACGGCGACCCTCGACTCCAACGACGACCGCATGCAGCAGGTGCAGAACGTGGGCGGAACGCTGTGGGCGGCGCTGGGCACGACAATCAAGCCCTCTGGTGATACGACGAACCGGGCCGGTGTAGCCTGGTTCAAGGTGACGCCAGTGCTGGGCTCGGAGGCCATACCGGTAATCACGGGGGCCGTTCTAGCGGGTCAGGGCTACGTTGCCCTCAGTGGCAACTACCTGACCTACCCGGCCATCGCCGTGAATGGTCAGGGCAACGCGGCCATGTCGCTGTCGCTCAACGGCCCCCGCCTCTACCCCGTCGTGGCCTACGCCACCGGCCCTAACTTCAGTATCTTGAAGGGGGTTGCCATGGGTCCGGCGCCCTCTAGCAGCTTCACCTGCGTGACCCCATACGGCCCGCCCTGCCGCTGGGGCGACTACGCCGCCGCCGTGTGGAGCGGCGACACCGGTCCAACTGGGGCCCGCCTGCCCCAGCTGTGGCTGGCCACGGAGTATACCGCCGCGCCCACGCCGGGCATTCAGGCTAACTGGGCCACCCGCGTGTTCGCGGTTAACCCGGCGGGCAGTTAAGCGGGCTCGTCCCTAACCCAGACACACCCCACGGTTTCAACCGCGGCGCGGGTTTCCTAGCGGTAGGGGAGCCCCCGCGCCCAAGCTGGATTGGGCGCGGGGGCTCCCCTACGTACATCAAGGCTGGGCGCCCACGACGGGTGTGCCTACAAACGGGGGTGGGACGACGCGGGCGCCCACGAGGGGACGCTCCTACAGATCAGCAAGGCGGGGTGGGGGACTCAGAGCAGTTTGGCCAGCAGCCCGCCATCCACGGCAAAGGCCGCGCCGGTGATGAAGCTGGCGTCGTCGCTGGCCAGGAAGAGGGCCATACGGGCGATCTCCTGGGCCGTGCCGACGCGGCCCATCGGCTCAGCCGCCGAGATCTTGCGGAACTCATCCTCCTCGTCACCCACGGCGCGCAAGTTGGCCCGCATGATGGGGGTTTCGATAGCGCCGGGCTGGATGCAGTTGACCCGGATGTTGTGGGGGGCCAGATCCAGCGCGGCCGCCCGGGTCAGCCCGATCACGCCGTGTTTGGAGGCGGCATAGGCGGCGATGCCGGCGGTGGTGCGCATACCATGCACCGACGCCGTGTTGATGATCGCGCCGCCGCCCTGGCGGCGCATCTCGGCGGCGGCGTACTTGATGCCCAGATAGGCCCCGCGCAGGTTGACCCCCAACACGTGATCCCACTCGGCCTCGTCGGTCTCAACCACGCCCTTAAAGACGGCCACGCCGGCGTTGTTGAACAGCACATCCAGGCGACCGAAGCGGTCCACTGCCACGCCGAGCATGCGGCGCACATCCTCCGAACGCGACACATCGGCATGCACGAACTCGGCCCGCCCAGCGGCGGCGCGGATAGTGGCAACGGTCTGGGCGCCCGCGTCGTCCTGCACATCGGCGGCCAGCACCGCCGCGCCCTCAGCGGCGAACAGGATCGCCGTGGCCCGACCGATGCCTGACGCCGCGCCGGTGATCACGGCCACCCGTCCCTCAAGCTTCACTATAAACTCTCCCTCGTCTGTCTACGGCCCACCTGTGCGAGTGGGCTCCGGGCTACCTCAGAGCAGCCAACCATAGTGGGCTCTATCGCGCACGCCATCATTCGGTTTTGGGCCAGTTGGCGAGGGCGCGTTTACGGCTCAGCGTGGGGGGCTGAGCCGGGCAGGGGACCATCGCCCTGGCCGATCCAGTAGCCGGGTTGGGCGCTGCCGTCGCAGCGGCTGGCGGACTGGTGGTAGCCGGTTGGCCGGCGTTCCCAGGCGGTGTGCGTGGGACAGGCGGCGGTGGCGGTGGCCAGCCAGAAGGCGCGGTCGCAGCACAGGCAGCGCACCAGACAGGCCATGGCCGGCGCGCTAGAGGGCGACGACGACGTGCTGGCCCTCAATGCGCACGGGAAACTGGCGCAGCTTGACCCGGGGATAGGCCAGGCACTGCCCGGTGGTCAGGTCGAACTCCAGGGAGTGCCAGGGGCAGGTCAGGATCTCGCCCTCGCGCACCCAGGCACGGCGCCACTGGGTACCCGCGGTGGCGGTGACCGTGCCGGTGACCTGGCCCTGGCAGAGTGGCCCGAACTGGTGGGCGCAGACGTTGGGCAGGGCGTAGTAGCGGCCCCCCACGTTGAACACGCCCACCTCAAGCTTGCCCGCGCGCACAATGACGCGGGCGCCCTCGGGGAACTGGTCTACGTGGGCGACGATGTGATCGGCCATCACTCAGCCTTGCGCCGGACTGGCGCGGGGATGTTGAACAGGCGCAGGGCGTTCTCACCCATGATCTTACGTTTGGCCTGGGGGGAGAGCGGCAGATCAAAGACCTGGCGGGGGTGATCGAAGTCGTGGTGCGGCCAGTCCGAGGCGAACAGCACCTGGTTTTCGCCATCAAAGAGCTGCATCATGGTCACCAGATCCTGGGCACGCTCCGGTTCCTCGATTGGCTGGGTGGCGAAGAACATCTTGCGGATGTAGGCGCTGGGCCGGTCCTCCAGGAAGGGCACCTCGCGGCGACTCTCGTTGTACTCCTTGTCCAGGCGCCACATCATGAAGGGCACCCAGGAGACGCCGGCCTCGGTGAAGGCGATCTTGAGGTTAGGGAAGCGCACTGGCACGCCGGTGGTGATCATATCCACCATGTTGGCCATCATGGCGAAGCAGTGCGAGACGGTATGGCGGGCCAGTGCGGTATCAAACTGCTCGATGTTAAAGGGGAAGACGGGGGCGACTGCGGAGACGCTGTGCAGCATGACGGGCAGGCCAGCTTCCTGGGCGGCGGCGAAGATGGGGTCGTAGCGGCGGTGGCCCCACAGGGGATTGACCGCGGCAGTAGGCAGGTAGACGGCGACCACCTTGGGATTGGCGGCGTGGCGGGCGATCTCGCGGGCCGCGTCGGCGGGGTCCTGGGGAGCGGCGAGCAGTGCCCCGTAGAGGGCGGGCTCGTGCAGCCACTGCTCGACCAGCCAGCGGTTATAGGCGCGGCCCAGGGCGGCGGCGTAATCCTCGTTGGGCAGGATAGCCATGGTGAGCAGGTTATCGGGGAACAGGATGCCGATATCCACGGAGATAGCGGCCAGTTCAGCGACCATCTGGGCAGCGGTTGTGGTGGCGCGGGCATTCAAGCCGCCGGGGAAGGATGGATCGAGGCTGAGCTTGGGGGCGAAGCCGGGGATATCCAGATAGCGCGCGGGCGTCCCGGCGATGTGCTCAAGCGAACGCCGCCAGGGCATATCGCAGTAGGGGGCCAGGGCGGCGGGCGTCTCGTGGGCGTGGACATCGGCGTCCACCACGATGATGTCGCCAAGGCGTTGGCGCGGGGCGGATACCGGTGTCTCGGTGGTCATATCCGTGGTCATGGGTGCGAAACCCTCCAATCGAGCGCTCAAGCGCTCCAACGCGCCCAGTCGTCTAGCAATCACCATGTGAGAGGTTGGCGCTGTGGTGGGGGGACGCCCCTACACCGATCCCTCAAGTGGGCTCTGACAGGCGACCAGGCTGGATAGCGGTAGGCGGTGGGCGGCGTGTGACAGGCAGCCCGATACCCTCCAGTATACGTGAACCCAGGCGGGGCATAGTAGCACCCTGAGCCTCAACCGTAGGCTGAGGCTCATCGTCGGGGACGGCCGCCCTGAGAGCCTCAAGCCGGTGGCGTAGGTCTCTGATCACTTGAAGCGCGCGATGCCCCGACGCGTCGGGGCTGATGGTCCGTAGCACGGTGCTCAACTCTTCTCAAAGCGCGGCGGCTTCGGCGGCTTGCTTGAGGATCTGAGCGGTATCCGGCAGCTCCGTGGCGTCTGCAGGGAACATGACGTGAAGCCTGCTGATGGGGACGTTAGGGAGCCAGGCGGAGGGTCAGCGTGCCGGTGGCGCAGCGCACCCGCACCAGGTGGCCGGTGTGGGTGATCTCCTCGGCCTGCTCGTCGGCCTCGTTATAGCCGATTGCCTCGCCGACGGGCAGCACGGTTCCGTCGCTGAGGGGCAGGCTGATGGGCTGGCCCCAGCCGGCGACGCCGCGGATGAAGTTGTAGGCGCGGCGGGCCGTCCAGGCGGTGGTGACCACAAAGTCGTCGCCGGTGGGCTGAGGCGCCCACGACGCGCCGTGGGCGGGTTGGGGTGTGGTGGCCGGGGGGCGGTGGTCCAGGGTGGTGATGGCTTGGGTCAGCAGCCGCGCGCCCTGCTGGGCCAGCCGCGTCTCGGCCTGGCTATAGGTGAGGCCATCGGGCAGGGGCAGGGCGGTCTGGGCCACGATAGGGCCGGTATCAGCGCCCTGGTCCATCTGGTGGAGGGTCACCCCGGCCCCCTCCAGCCCAGCGTGAAAGGTCCAGAATAGCGGCTGCGGCCCCCGATGAGCCGGCAGCAGCGAGGGGTGGATGTTCAGGGCGGACCAGCGGGGCAGGGCCAGCGCCGCCGGGGGCAGCAGCCAGGGGTAGCAGGCCACGCACAGCAGGTCGGGCTGTTGTTGGGCCAGGGTGGTCAGCAGGTGGGGGTCCCACTTTCGGCCCGCCGGCAGGACTGGCACGCCATGTTGGCGGGCCTGGGCCAGCAAGGGCAGGGCGCCGCTGTGGGTCAGCACGGGCAACGCCCGGCCCGGCGGTAGAGCGGGGCCGGGCGCGCTGGCGTGACCAGGGCGGCGGGGCACGACGATGGCGCGCAGGTCGCAGCCGGCGGCCAGCAGGGCCGCCAGCGCTGGCCGGGAGAAGGGGCACTCCATGCCGACAAAGATGACGCGTGGCGCGGACACGTGCTACCCTCAGAGGGACAGGCGACGACGTGATGCAGCAACAAGGGGGGTGATGGCATGGCCAGGATGGTGCAGTGTATGAAGTTGGGGCGTGAGCTGCCCGGCCTGGACGCTCCGCCGATCCCCGGCGCGCTGGGCCAGCGCATCTACGAGCATATCTCGGCGGAGGCCTGGCGGATGTGGCAGGCGCAGTCGCTGGTGCTGATCAACCACCATGGCCTTGTGCTGGCCGACCCGGAGGCGCGGGCGTACCTGCGGGAGCAGATGGAGCAGTACCTGTTCGAGGAAGAGGAGGATATGCCCGAGGGGTGGGCTCCCGAAGAAGCCAGTAAGGGTGGGGCGCCAGCCAAGGGCGGGGCGCCGGCCAAGGGCGCGGCCCCACGCAAGTAGGGCATCGGTAAAGGGCGCCCACACGGGGATGTCCCTATAGGTGGCGTGCATGGGCCACGGTAGCGGTGGGCCCCCCAAGGGGCAATCCTCATGAAGTTGGTCAAGGCTATTGGGCGGCCACTGGGGGCCGCGAGAGCACGGGCAGCCGGGGCAGGGTGACCACGCGCAGGTGGCTGTGCGCCGCGCGCAGGGCCGCCTCGACCTGGGCAGGCGTGTCGCCACGGGCAAAGATGAAGCCCAGGTAGCTGGATCCCTCAGGCAGGGGAGTGAGTGGGTGATTGCAGGGGGCGGTGATCTGCACATCCTGGATCAGCGGCACGGCGCGGGCGGCCTCGACGCCATCAACCCGTTTGAGGATGCCGCCCTGGGGGATAGGGATCATCATCACCCCGTCGGCGCCTTCCTGGCGCCAGGTGGGGGCAGGCAGGCCCATGGCCCGGCGCACGATCAGCTCCTCCAGGGAGGCGTCGGCGGCGCCGAAGCGCAGGGTGCGTGAGCAGTGGCCGCCGATAGAGCGCCCGGCCACCTCGACGATCCAGGGTCCGCGCTCGTTGACGCGCAATTCGGCGTGGATGGGACCCTCACGCAGCCCCAACGCGGCGCAGGCCTGGGCGGCGGCGGCGGCGATCTGCTGCTGAACGGCAGCGGGCAACCGGGAGGGGGTCACGTAGATGGTCTCCTCGAAGAACGGCCCGACCAGGGGGTCCGGCTTATCGAACAGGGCCAGCACGGTCAGCTGGCCGCCGGTCAGCAGGCCCTCCAGGACCACCTCGTCGCCGGGGATGTAGTGCTCCACCAGCAGCGCGCCTTCGGGCTGGCCACTGGCCGAACGCACGATAGCCGCCGCCCGGCGGAACGCGGCGATGAACTCGGCTGGGTTGTCGGCGCGGATGACGCCCTGACTGCCCGAGAGCAGCGTGGGCTTGACCACGCAGGGGTACGGCGCCTCGCGCGCCAGTAGGTCGGGATCGTCGGCGGTGCTATATAGCCGGTAGGCGGGGATAGGCGCGCCACCAGCGGCCAGCCGGCCGCGCATCACATACTTGTCGCGCGCCGCGTAGGCAGCGTCGGGCGCGTTGTGCGGCAGGCCCAGGGCGGCGGCGGCGCGGGCGGCGATCAGGGTGGCCCCGTCGTCAACGGCCAGCAGGGCGCCCACCGGGTTGGCCCGCGCGTAGTCCACCAGCGCGACCACGGCGGCATCGGGCTGGCCAAAGCTGAGGGCCAGCCGATCGGGGCGGGGCGGGGCCAGATCAGGGGGCAGATCCACCCCGGCGATCACCTGCAGGCCCAGACCGCGCGCCGCCTGCAGGAAGGCCCCGGCGCGGTAGGTGGCACTGCCCATGAGCAGGATGATCCGCCTGTCCGGCGGGCTATACTGGCCTCGCTGATCTGTATCCAGTGGTATGCCTCCATCGGTAGACTGTGGGTACTGCGGGCGCGGGGTGTCACGTCCTGGTCCACCGCGTAGCGCTACCACGTATCCCGCTGCCTGATATGATCCAACAGCCCGCCGCACACTGTGTAGGCGCCGCTATCGCTCCTGTTCACGTTATCAGGGAAGGCCCGCACATCTTGCGACGACACACCGACCCAGATCAGCGTTTTATGCTGGTTTATCGCGGCTCATTATCCTGGATTTAGGCTAGAGGTGTCAACATAGACCGTCAAAGTACGTGTTCACACTGGGGCCATCTGGTGTAGTAGAGGGGTGCGGATGATGGTAGCGTTCGTGGCGCAGATGCGCCTCCTCCTCTGCCGACAAGACAATGCGGAGCATCGCGCGCCTCTCTCCTACCGCGCTATCGGCCCTCTCTCCCTTATGGTAGGATAATCCGTGGTTTGTGAGCGGGGCCAGTATAGCGGCGAAAGGGGCATGGGATGCAACGGGCGGCGTATGCTAGAATCGGTCGTCAACTCCGCGCCACGATCGGGCCACAATGGGGCAAACAACGTCTCTCATCGGACCCTGTGGATGCCGATCAGCAGATGATGGAATCCGGCTCGGGGGAACCCACGCCACCCCCTGGACGTGTGCGGCTCACACCAGGAAGACGGCCTCTACCACAGGAGCGGCCATCACATGTACATCGACAGGAGCATTCCGCATGACCGCCGCCACCACCTTATCCCGCGTGCCGCGGGTGCTGTGGCCGCCCCTGATCACGGCCCTTGTGGCCATCGTGGGCCTTGCCGCCCCGCACCTCTTTCCGACGGACATCATGTTCAGCACCGACGGGACCACCGCCACGCTCAGCGTGGAAGGCGAGGCGCACAGCCTGCGGTTGCCCGGCACACTGACAGTACGGCTAGCGCCGTTTGACCCTGCCGCGCGCGACTGGGGCATCGACGGGTCGCAGGGTCTGAGCGCTTCCGCCTCGACTAAAGATCCGCGGGCACTCGCCGCGTTGGCCTCTGGCCCCTACGGCTCGGTTGATCAAGCGCTCTACGATCAGGGGACCATCAACGGCGTCGCCTCGGCCAGCCTAAACGGCCGCACCCTCTCCGTTGCCTCACTGGCGGGCGGCGTGGCCTTGCCCAAGAACGCGACCCTCGACCTCTGGGAAACGCACGTCGAGGCGCCGGTACAGCTCGCGGTCATCGCCCAGAATGGCAGCACTAGCATGATCACCATTGATCGCTCAGGACGCAGCGTCTCCGTCACGAACAATAACACGCCGCTGGCTGGGTGGTACTACCCCACCGCCGTGCTGCCCCACCTTGCCCCTGTCTTGGGCCAGGTCGGTCAGGCCGCGCTATGGGCGCTGGCCCTGTACGCCTTGACTCTGTTGCTGGCCTACATGCTTGCTGACCCGCTGATCACGGACCGCCTGCCCGTGGGTGGCGGCAGGATCGGGCGCCTGCGCCGAGGCTGGGACGTGGCGACAGCCCTCTGCGTCGCCGGCTCATTCCTGGGGACACTGTGGGTGACGCTCGGCGCATACGCCGGCATGCCGCACATCCAGGATACCAATGCCTATATGATGCAAGCGCGCATCCTGGAGTCAGGACACCTCTTCGGGCCAGCGCCACCGGACGCGGCGGCCTTTGGGCTGCCCTTCTTTGCCGTGATTAATAACCAGTGGGTCTGCCAGTACGCTCCCGGTAATGCGGCCCTGATAGCAATCGGCCTCATCGCTGGGCTGCCATGGCTTGTCCCCTTGTGTCTGGCGGCAGGGACGGTGCTCCTGACCTCGCTGATCGCCCGCCGGCTGTACGGACCGCCCGCCGGGGCCGTTGCCGCCCTCTTGTATGCCCTTTCACCGTTCCATCTGTTCATCGCGGGGTCCTACCTGTCGCACGTGCCTGCCGCGTTCTTCCTGTCTCTGGCCTTTTATCTGCTGCTGCGATCTGGGTGGGGGTCCAACCTGCGCCTGGCGGGGCTGGCCGGCGCGAGCATCGGCGCGGCGCTCTTCTGCCGCGAGCTCTCCGCGGTGGTGTGGGCCCTGCCCCTGGGGGGGACACTGCTGGTGGTCGCGGTATGGCGCGCACGTAGCGCGGATCGCACGCCGGGGATGGCGCGGCCCTGGCTGGGCATTGGGGCCTTTGTCGGCGGTGGCATTCCCTTCCTTCTTCTCTACGGGTTGTATAACATGCTGGCCACGGGCACGGCGACGATTTCGCCGCGCAGCGTGCTCAATGCGACGGATCGCTACGGCTTCGGCCCTGGTCATGGCTGGTGGGCTACGCATACGCTGGCGGCTGGCCTTGTGAACCTGGAACAGCAGGTGACCGGCCTCAATCTGGAGGCGCTGGGCTGGCCTATCGGGGCCACCGTCGGGGCTGCGCTCCTCCTCTTCAGCACAGGCCGCGTCCGCCCACTCGATCTGGTCCCTCTCGCGCTGGTCGCCTGCATACTGGCGGGCAGTGTGGGCTATTTCTACAACGGCGTCGTCTATGGCCCGCGCTACGCCTATGAGGCACTCTCGCCGTTGTTGATCCTGATCGCCGGTGGTCTCTCCGCCCTCGGCTACCGCCTGCGAGAGGTCCTGGCCGCCCTCGGCCAGGACCACCGCGGAGCCACTCTGGCTATCATGGTGGTCCTGGTTGCGCTCTTTTTACCCACAGTGACGATGGTGTTGCCGCGTCATGCCACGTTCTACAGCAACTATACGGCGCTCGCCTGGGCCAGGGACCTTCCTGTGCGGCAGCTCTACACGACTGCGCCGGCCCGCTCCGTCGTGGCCGTCGCCGACGGGTGGACCTACTCCAATATCGTGGGCGGCATGACCGATCCGCGTAACCTCGCCGATCCGAACAGGACTGCCGGGACCGTCTGGGCACAGGCATCTACGAGCGCCGACTACGCCCTCCTGCGGAAGGCCTTCCCACGCCGATCTCTCTACGTTCTCTCCCTGGACGGAGGGAGTTACCATTTCTCACTGCTGGCCAAGTAGGAGAGCCCCGGCCCATTTTAGATAGACCGACAGGATGGGGTGTCTCCTCCGTATGCTGACGGTGTTCGATCCATCCGTTTAGCACTGGAGGAGACAGTCTCATTCCTGGGCCACCATCTCGCTGGGCATGAGACCGGCTGATATGGTCGAGAAGCATTACTCGGCGCTGAGATCCACGTACACACGCTGGCCGGTGTCTCGGTTGTAGTGGACCTCCGTCAGATGGCCGCTGGCGGGGTCAACGAACCGTTCGCCCGTCAGCTCCCAGAGACCCGACGCCGCGTCGATGCGCGGACGATAACGCCCGCGCTCGACGGCCAGCGCGCCGACGATGATGACGCCGTTGACGAGGAGGTCCACGGCCACCCACACGGTAGCCCCGCTCGCCAGCAGGGCCACGGCGACGACCAGGCACAGCAGGCCATAGGCGATCAGCGCGCGGCGCAGCATATCTCCCTCTCCCCCCGGCCTACTCGTGCGGCTGCACGACCACGGCCGTGCCGTAGGCCACGATCTCGCTCATGGTCTGTCCAATCTCCGTGGAGTCGAACATCATCCGCACGACGGCGTTCGCGCCCATCGCCTGGGCATTCTGTACCATGCGGTCGATGGCTTGGCGGCGCGCGTCTTCAAGCAACGCGGTGTACTCGGTGATCTCGCCGCCGCCGAGCGAGCGCAGGCCGGCCATGATGTTGCCGCCGAGTCCACGGCTGCGCACGACGACGCCGAAAACCTGCCCCACCATCTGCGTGACGCGATACCCCACAATGTCCTCAGTGGTGACGACGATCATCTATTCTCCCGTGATGTAGTCATAGCGCGTTGATCTTGACGGTCCGTTGTGGCGACCCCTGTCTCACAGGGCCCCACCATGCAGCGATCGTTTCCTCCCCTCTCGTGAACTAAAGTCGACGCCAAGGAACCTGCCGCCTGACCCTCTTTGCACGGCAGTCCCCTATGGCTCCCGCGGGGGCCACCCCCGCCGATGAACATAGGACGGGCGACCTGGAACGGAGCTACCTTCAATCCCAGGCCAGCGCCACAGCCGGTCAGAGAGGAGCGCTGGGGGGGGTATCCGCTCGCCGGCCTTCTGGAACGGCGCTACGGCGGTAGAGATCGTTGACCGGTATGCGGACGTTGATGCTGCTCAGCACGGCCATGTCCCCCGGTAGATAGACCTCGACGGTCCACAGATCCCCGGCACGGCGGTAGACTTCGACGGCGCGAAAGCGCGTGGTGATGAACGCATATTCCTCCACCGTCGGACAGCCGCGATACAGCCGCGCTTTGGTGGTGCGATCCTCCCGCTCCGTGGAGTCGGAGAGCACCTCGACCAGCAGGCGCGGGAACGCGATCTCGGTCACCGAGCCACTGTCCCGGGCGTCACAGGTGACGCTCGCGTCGGGGAACCGATACTCGGTCGGCGCGAGGCGCACAGCCATATCGGAATTATACACACGACACAGGCCGTCGCCGAGCGCATCGAATAAGTCGTGGGTCAGATTGAGCGCGACGGTGGAGTGGTCCGCGGCGCCGCCCGCCATCGCATAGACCCAGCCGTCGCTATATTCGTACTTCACGTCGCCGTGGAGCACGAGGTCCCGCCACTCCTCCAGCCCTATCCTGTGGCGTTCTTCGACCGCGACCATGCGCACTGCCCCTTTCGTGCCGCCTTCAGCGCTGCCTGATAGCAGCATAGCACCTCTACGTGGATGTGTCAGAGGTTGTCGTGCTCGAGTCGCATTCCAGGCTTGCGAGAGATGGTTCGATGCGCGGGAAGCGGCGTGGGACCTGGTGTACCGCGCGTGTGGGCGGCTGTCAGGGTGGGGTGGCGTCGGCCGCGCCGTGCCACAGGTGGCGCATCTCCGCGCAGGTCTCCAGCAGGTCGGCCAGGGCGCCCTGGGCTTCGATGTGGCCGTCCTTGAGCACGATGATGTGGTCGGCGCGGCGCAGGGCGGCGCGGCGGTGCGAGACGGCCAGGCAGGTGGCGTCGGGGCGGGCAAACAGGCGTTCCCATAGCAGTAGCTCGGTCTGCACATCCAGCGCGCTGGACAGGTCGTCCACCACCAGCAGCTCGGGCTGGCGGACGAACATGCGCGCGGCGGCGGCGCGCTGGACCTGGCCGCCGGAGAGCTTGACCCCCCGTGGGCCCACCAGGGTGGCCAGCCCGCCCTCCATGCCCCGAAGGTCGTGCTCCAGCACGGCGGCGTGCAGTGCCGCGGCCAGGGGGGCCACCGCGCGGGGCACTCCCAGCAGGATGTTGTCTTCCAGCGACTCGCTGAACAGGCGGGGAGCCTGGGGGGTGTAGGCGGCGCGGGGCGGCACGAGGAATGTGGCGGGGTCGGCCACGGCCTGGCCATTCCACAGGATCGTGCCCGCGTCGAGTGGCAGCAGGCCTAGCAGCACGCGCAGCAGGGTTGTCTTGCCCGAGCCGATGCGTCCGGTGACCACGGTCAGCGTGCCCCGGGCAATCTGGAGGTCCACGCCCTGGATGCCCTGCTGGGAGTCGGGGTAGCGATAGCTCAACCCGCTGGCCCGCAGGGTGGTCAGCCGGTGGGCCGCCGTGGGCGGGGTGTAGGGGAGCTCAGGCAGTGGGCCGCGGGTATAGATGGGGCCATGGCGCACCAGCGTTGCGGGCGGGGCGCCCTGCAGCAGCTCCACCAGGCGGCGCACCGAGACACCCACCTGGCGGTACTGGGTCAGGAAGTGGCCGAACATGCCGGTCACCTCGGTTAGCCAGCCCAGGTAGGAGACGAACAGGGCGAAGTCGCCCACGGTGAACGTGCCGCTACGCATGGAGCCGGCGGCGAGCAGCAGCAGCAGTCCGGTGCCCAGGTTGGCCGCGTTGGACGACATGGAGTGCAGTGTCTGGGTCAGCACCACATCGTTCAGGGTGGCCCGGCGGCGGCTCTCGTTGAGCGCGGCGAAGTGGGCCACCACACGCTGCTCGGCGGCGGCGACCTTGACCGCGTTGACCGCGCCGAAGATTTCGCCCAGCAGGCCGGTCACCTCGCCGATAGACTCCTGGTTGGCCTTGCGGTAGCGCTCCACCCGTTTGCCGGCCATATTGACGCCCACCAGCACGGCGATGAGGGGCAGGAACACGGTGAGGGTGAACAGCGCGTTGATGCGCAGCAGCACGGCCAGGGCCACGCCGGTGACCACCACCTGGCCAACGGGGTCCAGCAGCCAGGTCAGGAAACCGACGACCACCCGCACGTCGTCGCGGAAGCGGCTGATCGCCTCGCCGGGCGACTGGGGCACCGCGCGGGCGCCGGGCCGCTGCAGGATACGCTCCAGCAGGTTCTTGCGCATCAGGGCGCCGGCCAACAGGTGGACGCTGTGCTCGGCCACCACGGCGGTGACCAGGCCGACGAACTGGCCAAGGCCGCCGGCCACCAGCAGGGCAATCAGGCTCCACAGGCCCAGGCCCACCGGCGCGTGGCGGGTTAGCAGATCGAAGACGCCGCGGATAACCAGGCCGGGCACCAGGGGGAACAGGTAGAACAGGCCGCTGGCGCACAGCCCGCTGAGCGCCCACAGGCCGGGGCGGAAGCGGATCAGGCCCAGCAGATAGGTATAGGTTTTGAGGGGTGCGCCGGTTGGTCCGTCCATCAGGCCAGCACCTCCTGTAGCCCGCCCGCGCGGAGCAACTGGGCAAAATGCGAGGTAGCGTCGGCGGCCAAGGCGGCCCGTGGGCCATCCTCACGCACGCGGCCCTCTTCAAGGATGATGATGCGGTCGGCCCGGCGCACCGTGCTCAGGCGGTGGGCGATGATGATGGCGGTGCGGCCGCGCAGCAGGCGATCCATGGCCTGCTCCAGCAGGCCCTCCGTGGCGGGGTCCAGGCGGGACGACGCCTCATCCAGCACAACCACGTGGGGATCTTGCAGAAAGGCGCGGGTAAAGGCCAGCAGCTGCGCCTCGCCAGCGGAGATGCCCCCGCCGCCGGGGGCCAGCTTGGTGTGCAGGCCATGGGGCAGGGCCTGGTACCACGGCCATAGGCCCACCTCACGCAGCGCGGCCAGGATGGGGGCGTCGGGCATGTGGGGGTCGAAGAAGGTCAGGTTATCGCGCACCGAGGCATGGAACAGCTGGATATCCTGGGTGACCATGCCCACGCGGGCGCGCATATCGGCCACCCTGCCCTGGCGCAGGTCCACGCCGCCCAGCAGCACCTGGCCCTCGGTGGGGTCGTACAGGCGGAACAGCAGGCGGGCCAGCGTGCTCTTGCCGCTGCCCGTGCGGCCCAGCAGGCCCAGCACCGTGCCCGGCTCCAGGCGGAACGAGACATCGCGCAGGGCCCAGCGCAGGCCGCCCTCGGGCTGCTCGGGGCCGTCGTAGGCGAACGAGACATCGCGCAGCTCCAGGGAGAGCGGGCCAGGCGACAGGGCCGCGGCGGGGCCGTCAGCGATGACGCTATGCGTGTTGAATAGCTCGGTGACCCGGGCGATACCCGCGCCGGCCTGCTGCAGGTCCTCCAGCTGGCGGGTCAGGGCGTCAATGGGCCGGCTGAGCAACTGGGTGTAGGTGAAGATGAGGAAAACGGTGCCCAACGAGGCGGTATGGGCGGTGTACAGGTAGGCCCCCAGTGCGATAGCCAGGGCCGTGCCCAGGGTGAACAGCAGGCGCGAGGCGCCACCCGAGGCCACGCCCAGCAGTGCAGCCTTCAGCTCGACGGAGAACAGGGCGCGGGCGCGCTCGTGCAGCCGGCGCATCACATAGGCGGTGGCCCCGCTGGAGCGTAGATCCTCCGTGCCGGAGAGGCGCTCCTCGATAAAGCCAAACAGGTCGGCGTTGGCCTGCCGGGTGGCCGCCCAATGGGGTGTAGCCACGTTGCGCAGGCGGTTCGCCACGGCCAGAGAGAACAGGGCAAAGGCGCTGAGGGCCGCGCCCACCCGCCAATCTATGGTAAACAGCAAGATCAGCACGCCCAGCAGCAGCAGGGCGTTACCCAGCACCTGCACCACGAAGCGGGAGAAGAAGTTGCCCAGGGCGGCCACATCGCCATCAATGCGCTCGATCAGCGCGCCGGGCGTGTGACGGCTATGGAACTGGGGGTCCAGCCGCAGGCAGTGCAGGGCCAGATCGGCGCGCATGCTATTGGTGGCCGTCCAGCCCACGTTCTCGGCCATATAGGTCTCGGCCACGGCGATGCTCTGGGTGGCCAGGGCCACGACCAGGTAGGCCAGGGCGGCGGCGGTGAGGGCGGACATGGGGCCACGGCCCTGGGCCTGATCAATGAAGTAGCGCAGGATCTGGGGGTTGACCAGCTCGCAGGCGATGGTCAGAGCCAGCAGCAGGCCCAGCAGGGCCACCCGCCGCCGCTGCGACCGGAGGTAGGCGCCCAGCAGACGCCCATAGTGGGCGAGTGAGATGGTCATGGGTCCTCCTTATATGAGAGGGGTTCGTGGTGTGGCGGGGGGACGCCCCTGTGGGGGAACCGGGCGCCCACAAGGGGACGTCCCTACAGATGAACCCTTGAGACCTGAGGCCGCGGGCGCCCACAAGGGGACGCCCCTACAGGATAGCCGCACCCTGGCCAGGAACGGCGTACTGTAGCTGTGATAGGCGACTAGCCGCTGGTGAGGAAATCCAGCAGCACGGTGTTGAACAGGGCCGGATGCTCCATGGGCAGCATGTGCGCCGCGTTGAGCAGGATCACCTTGCGGGCGCCGGGGATACCCTGCTCCAGCAGGTCGGCGGCGGCCACCACGTCGGCCACGTCCTCGGCCCCGGTCACGATCAGGGTTGGGGCGCACACCTGGTTCAGTCGGCCCAGGGCGGGGGGCTGCAAGGGCTGGGGAGCGGCGTCGGGCACGGCCAGGGCGAAGTTGCGCGTGTTCATCACGCGCACCCGCTCACGCACCTCGGGATCAACGGCCTGGGAGGACCGGCGCGGCCCATCCACCCACAGCCGCAGCTCCAGCTCCACGGCGCGGGCGATGTCCCCCGCCTCCTCGGCGTCATTGATCTCATCCCAGCGACGGAGCAGCTCCGGCGAGGGCGCGGCCCCACTGGGGCGCGCGCCCACCAGCACCAGCCGATCCACCAGAGCGGGGTACTCCAGGGCAAAGTCCAGGGCCAGCGCGCCGCCCAGGGAGACGCCGACCAGGGTAGCCCGGCGCACGCCCAGGTGATCCAGCAGCGCGCGCAGGTCGGCGCGGGGCGAGTAGGGTCCGGCACACGCTGGGGACTGGCCAAAGCCGCGCAGATCAAACCGGATCACACGGTGGGAGCGGGCCAGCGCCGGCATATGGGCCTCCCACATGGCGCTATCGGCGATACCGGCGTGGATCAGCACCAGGGGGTCGCCCTGGCCAGCCACCTCGTAGTAGAGCTGGCCCCCCTCTACGGGGGCAAACCCGCTACGCTGTTCCTGTCGTTCGGCTACGATGGTCATAGTCGTTCTCCTTTTTGTGATCCGTTTGCTTGTGATTGATTAGCGGGCCATGCGCAGGTAGCTGTGGTAGCGTCGCTGGGTGATCGAGCCGGCGGCCACGGCGTCGCGGATGGCGCAGTCTGGTTCGTGGGCATGGGTGCAATCGAGGCCGAAGCGGCACTGGCCCACGAGGGGCCGCATCTCGGGGAAGAGGGTAGCGATCTCGGCCCCGGACACGTTCCACAGGCCAAACTCGCGCATGCCCGGCGTATCCATGATGCTGCCGCCCATCTCCAGGGGGAACATCTGCAGGTGCGTGGTGGTGTGCTTGCCCTTGCCGGTGATGCTGCTGACCTCGTTGACCCGCAGCCCCAGGCCCGGCTGGACGGTGTTTAGCAGGGTGGTTTTGCCCACGCCGGACTTGCCGGCGAAGACGGATAGGCGGCCGCGCAGCTCGGCGCGGCACCCCTCGATACCCAGGCCGCTGGTAGCGCTGGTCAGCAGCACGCGGTAGCCGATGCGCCGATAGGCCTCCAGCTCGCCGCCCACGGCGGAGTCCTCCAGCAGGTCGGCCTTTGTGATCACGATCAGGGCGGGCAGCTCGGCCTCCTCAGCGGCGGCCAGATAGCGATCCAGCAGCTCCCAGGAGGGGTCGGGGAAGGCCCCGGCCACCACGGCGACCAGTTGGTCGGCGTTGGCCACGATGACCTGCTCCAGCGGCTTTGGCCCGGCGGCGCGCCGGGACAGCTTGCGCGTGCGCGGCATCACATCGGTGATCATGCCGGCGCCTGGGCCGCCGGGGGCCACGTAGACCACATCGCCGATGGCTATGGGGTCCTGAGCCTGGATGTCGCGCACCTCCATCACGATGGGGCGCACCGAGGTGCGGTCGGCCACCGGATAAACCAGGTGCTTGCGCAGCTTGCTGGACAGGGTGCAGGCGACCACGTGGTCGCCCACATGGACCTCGTAGTGGCCCAGGCTCTTCTTGTAGACGGTGCCCTGCAGGACCTGCTGGGGTTGCGGCGGGGGAGTAGCTTGGGGGTGGAAAGCTTTGGGCTTCTTGCCCGGGGCGGTGGGGATGCGCGAGACATTGCGCATACGGGTCACGCCAGGTTTAGGCACTTGTACATATCTCCACACGGTGCGTGCCACCACGCGCGAGGTCACGCGTGGTGAGCAGTGTTCGGCGTTAGTGCCCGGTGGCCGACATAGGAAGACCACGGGGCGGCGGACGGCCCGCTGACCAGTGCCGGACGCGGCGTGGTCAGGAGGGCAGACAGAGGCACGCCCGTGGCCGTCGGAGGATGGCGCTGGATCAGGGCAACGCGGAGGAGCCAGGCCGCTACACGCGGCGGTGGCTACCTGGCCGATCAGGCTATGCGCGGATCAGAGGGCGGAGCGGTAATGCGCTCTATTCGCCAACCCTACATACACACATGGTGATGGGGGGGATGGGCGACCCTCATGGCGCAGCCTAGGAGGCGGCGTTACGTCCCTGGGGCGTACCGGGGCAGGAACTGACCACCTGGGTCAGCATAACACTCTGAACCATCGGTACGCCTCCTTTCATGTCCTGGTAGAACTTACTAGATGCTGTTGTGCCGTCAGCAGTCTAGCACAGCCAGCGGCACGGGGTCAAGGCGCCGTGAGCAGCGGGAGAGTGGCGCGCCATCGGCTGGCGCGCCGAGCTAGCCTGACCAGTGCTTGCCGGGGCGGCAATGACCGATCCGGTTCCAACCCTCCATTTTTCGCCGGAACCTGATATCAAATAATTGTCTGGTAACAACGTGATGGGGAGGCGGCCATGCTGGACATTCGACAGATTCACCCGCTGACCGACTTTCTCAGGAACCACAAGGCGCACGTCGCACGGCTCAAGGAGACCAGAACGCCCGACGTGTTGACCCCTGTTGTCGCTCGTTCCCGTCCTGTTCGTAGCGTACAACGGGCGAGCAGAGACCTTCTATCTAACCTTGACAGCATTGGCTCTTCTTAATCACGTGGCCTTTCATGTCCAGCAGTGCCGAAAGGCGCGCTACTGCTTGTTGATCGCTGGGACACATTGAGCATGGCGTCGCTCAGCCCTGTCCAGCAGTGCCGAAAGGCGCGCTACTGCTTGAAGGGCGTTGGCGGCGGTGGCGCGGAGAAGAACAGGCCGGCGTCGGTGAACATCATGCCCTCCACCACCTGGTAGGGCCGCAGTTCGTCGCGGCAGAGCGCGCGCACCCGGGGGCGGATCAGCGCGGTGGGCACGCCCTCCCGTGCGGCCATCTCCTGAGCGATATACAGCGGGGTCCAGGCCGTGGCTATCTGGTTGACCACCTCGAGCGGCTCCGGCACAAAGTGACGCCGGCCGTCGCGCCGCTCGATGCGCCACAGCAGTGCCTTGCTGTTGCCCTGGCGGTCCTCTCCGAACAGGGTTAGGATCTTGCGCCGCAGGTGCGCTGGCAGGTTCTTGCTCGATTTGCCCTCGCGCACGATTGGCCCCATATGCTCATCATGCCACCCGTAGATCAGGTCCTTGAAATGCTTGTTTTGCAGGGCGGCCAGGTCGCCGCGCTTGAGCGCCTGGGCCAGGGCGGGGTTGCGTGGCAGCACGGCGGCCAGCCGCTTGTGGACCCGTTCGCTGACCTCGCTCCAGGGGATCTTGCCGGCTAGCGCGTCGTTCAGATAACCGGGCAGCGCCAGGTTCGTCGCCCAGCCCTCGGCCAGCACACAGGCCACCGGTGGGTCGTAGTAGCCTACCACCAGGCGGGCCATGTGCGCCGAATCGAGGCCGGGCTTGGGCTCCAGCACCAGCACGCCCATCGCCCCATCCTTGATGAAGTGCAGCACCGGCATGGAGACCTCGTCGTCGGCGAAGTGCGTCTGGGCTACCTCGGAGATACCGTCCATAAAGGACTCCAGGCTGTCGTCTAGTCTCGTGTGCTCAGCCATCGTCGGCGCGCCTCCTCTCAGTTCCCTTCTGGGGCGTCATGCGCCGGGCAAGACCACCGGGCGCGCCCCACACGCAACAGCCCTCACTCACCATCGCCCATCCGGTGCGCCCAACCTACCACGATCCATCATGGCCCATGATGCGCCGGTCCACCATCCAGCATAGCACGCCGCGCTGGCAGGCGTTGACGTTGCCACCACACCATTGCTACAATGCCTTACAGAGCAGAGGAGGTGTTATTGTGCCCAACTCGGCCGCGCCGACGATTTACCTAGATCACGCCGCCACGACGCCGATGGACCGACGGGCCGTGGAGGCCATGGCGCCCTACCTCAGCGAGAGCTTTGGCAACCCCTCCAGCCTCTATGCGCTGGGGCGGACCTCGCGCCGCGTCCAGGACGCGGCCCGGGAGGCCGTGGCGGCGGCGCTAGGCGCGCGGCCCAGCGAGGTCGTGTTCACCAGCGGCGGCTCGGAGAGCGACAACGCGGCCATCCTGGGCGCCCTGCAGGCCCGCACCATGGTGGGCAGCCACGTGATCACCTCGGCGATCGAGCACCATGCCGTGCTGCACACCTGCGAGCACCTGCAGCGGCTCGGCGTGGAGGTGACCTACCTGCCGGTAGACCAGTATGGCCTGGTGGACCCCGCGGCGGTGGCCCAGGCGCTGCGGCCACACACGGCGCTGGTCAGCGTAATGTACGCCAACAACGAGATTGGCACGATCCAGCCTATCGCCGAGATCGCCCGCGTAGCCCATCAGGGTGGCGCATTGATGCATACCGATGCGGTGCAGGCTGCCGGAGCACTGCCGCTGGATGTCGCCGCGTTGGGCGTGGACCTGCTCAGCCTATCCGGCCATAAGTTCTACGGTCCCAAGGGCGTGGGCGTGCTGTACGTGCGCCGCGGCGTTGCCTGGGCCGCCGTGCAGCACGGGGGTAGCCAGGAACGCGGCCGCCGGGCCGGCACGGAAAACCTGCCGGGCATTGTGGCCCTGGCGACCGCGCTACGCCTGGCCGTGGAGGAGATGCCGGCCAACAACGCGCGGTCGCAGGCTGCGCGGGACCTGCTTCAGCAGGGCATCCTGGCCAGCGTACCCGACGTGCGGGTCAACGGCCACCCCACCGAGCGTCTGCCCAACAACCTCAATGTGTCGTTCGTGGGCGTCGAGGGCGAGTCAATCCTGCTCAACCTGGACACGCATGGCATCGCCGCCTCCAGCGGCTCGGCCTGCGCGGCGGGCTCCATTGATCCCTCGCACGTGCTCAAGGCGCTGGGGCTGCCCCTGAGCGTAGCCGGCGGCGCCGTGCGCTTTACCACGGGGCGGGCCACCACGGAGGCCGAGGTGGCGCGGGTGATCGAGGTCCTGCCGGGCATCGTGGCCAAGCTGCGCGCCCTCACCGAGGCTACCGTCTAAGCCACGCTCTCCGGTAGCATACTGGCGCCCACGGCGGCTAGCCGTGGAACAAGCATCACATGAGCGGTGCGCGCCTATGTACGCGACCATCATGTGGAGGAAGCCCGCCAGGCGGCGATCCGCTCGGCGGCCCAGGCGCAGTCGGCGGGAGAGAGCAGTGGGAGCGGCGGGGGTGTCCTGTAGTCAATCGCCGTGTCGTAGCGGTAGCGCTCGTAGAGCGTGTCAACCGCTCCCTGCACATCCAGCGGCACGGATGTAGACGTGGTCTTCGCTGTCCACGAAGAAGCGCGGCCCCACCTGGCGGGCTAGCATCTCGCGCAGAATAGCGATCAGACCACTATGTACGCCGCCCCACAGGCTCGGTTGCTCCAGGTAGGGATCCATCCCGGGGAAGGTGGAACCACCACCGCTCGACCTGGGCTAGATGCTTGACCATGCCGAGCAGTGTGATGCCCGATGGGACAATCGAGCAGCGCAGGGCGGCGTCGTTCAACCCGTCAAACTTGCGCAACAGCGTCGCTCGATGGTAGTCCAGGAAAGCTGTCAGCGTCTCGTGCTCCGGGGCAGCCGGCGGCGGGTCTACGCGCTCAAAACTGTTGATCGTCACCTCACCACCTCACACTACTCACCAGGCCGCCCATATATGCTTCATGGTAACAGTCGCGGTATGGTCACTGGCGGTGAGTGGCCCGATGATGCGGCAAGATGTCAGGGGGCGGTCAGCTGACCTGCTGACCTGCTGATCTGCTTGACGTACTCAGCCAGCGTGATGAACTGGGAGCCTACTGTCTCGCGGGCGTAGGCGAACAGGCGGCGATACAGCTCAAGGCCGGCGCGGTGCTCGCCAGTCATGGCGTAGTAGTGCGAGAGCGCCACAAAGCAGGCGTCGTCCAGGGCCGCCGCGCGGTCCAGGTCCTGCCGGGCCAGCCGGTAATGCACGTCCACCTCGTCAGGGGTGATGTACCAGGTGTATTCGGCCATCAGCGGCGTCTCGATCACGCCGGAGCGGTAGGCAAAGGCGCGGGGAGGGAACCGCTCGTCCCAGGCGCTGCTCCGGCCAAACTCCTTGCGGCAATAGTCCCAGCCCACCGGATCAACGATCTGGGAGGAGTCGCAGGGGATGCCCACGTCGCTCAGCGCCTCGTAGAGGGCGTCGCAGGTGGAGCAACAGGGGGCGCGGAAGGCTACCGGCTCGACGCCCAGCACGTCGCGGAAGGTCTGCTGACCCTTGCGCAGCAGGTCGCGCAGGTGATCGCGCCGCCAGTCGCGCTCCAGCTGGGCACGGTTGCGCCGCAGTTCGGCCCAGCCGCCTTTGCCCTTGGAGTCGTAGGTCATCAGGTCCAGCATGAAGTCGGGCGGCTGGCCGAACTCGAACCCCGTATGCACATAGGCGTGCAGCTGCAGATCGTGGCCCTCCGCTTTGGCCCGGTACAGCGCCTCGACCCACTCGGGGCGCTCGGCCAGCGGCGTGCCCCCGGCGCAGGGCACGGTAAAGAAGGTGCCTGGCACGCCCTCGTCGCGCAGGAAGTCCAGCAGCTCGTGGAACAGGCGTACATCGCCCGAGCCGGGGTCGTCGTTGGTGAAGATGAAAGGCATAGCCCGCGGCACCGGGTTCGGGGTGTTCATGGCTTGCGCTAGGCCTCCATCCGCCCGATGACGCGGCGCAGACCGGCCACGCGGCGGTCAATCTCGGTCCGGGGGACCTCGATCAGGCCGGTGGTGACCAGCCGCGGCAGCAGGTCCTCGGCGGTGGGGCACAGGCCGGGCCGGTAGCGGTAGTCGCTGTGCTGGGTGTAGAAGGGGCAGCGCACCGGGCAGTCGGGTACATGGTAGGCCGTGGAGCCCTTGAAGATGTCGTAGGTGTAGGCGGGCGTCTTGGTGAAGCCGAAGCTCAGCGGCAGGTTCTCCTCCTTGCATAGCCGCATGAACTGGTCGTGGTCGAGCCCGTGCTTGTCGCCCTCCCAGATGCAGGCCCAGTTGTAGCCGACATGGTGGGCCTCGGGCGGGGTGTGGCGTGGCCTGAGCCAGCGACAGCCGACGATGGCCTCGTCCATGGCCAGGCGGCTGCGCGTGTACTCCTCAATGTAGCCGCGCACCCGCTGCACCTGGCCCAGACCCACCGCGCCGGTGACCTCGTTCATGCGGTAGTTGAGGGTCAGGAAGGCCGGCGATTCGCCGCTGAAGGCCCACTCGCCATAGATCTTGCTGTACAGGTCCTCGCGGTTTGTGACCATCATGCCGCCGTCGCCGGTGGTCATGTGCTTGCCCTGCTGGAAGCTGAACACGCCCAGGTCGCCCCAGGCCCCGGCGTGCTTGTCCTGCCACGTGGCCCCGATAGCATGAGCGCAATCTTCGATCAGGAACAGGTTGTGCTCGTCACAGATGGCTTTGATCTCGTCGATCTCGGCGCACTGGCCCCACAGGTGCGTCACAATGACTGCTTTGCTGCGCGGGCTGATGTTGGCGCGCAACGAGGCGGGGTCCATGCAAAAGGTGTCGTACTTCACGTCCACGAAGCGGGGCACGGCGTTGAAGTAGAGGGCAGACAGCCCCCCGAAGTGGACCAGGGGATCACACAGCACCTCCCAACTGGTGCCGGCGCCGCTCACGGCGACTGCTTGGGCCAGGCCGGTCATCGCCGAGTTGCGCCCAATAGCATGGCGCACGCCCACCAACTCGGCAAACGCCTCCTCGAAGCGCGTGACCATGCCGCCATCCTGCCAGCCCAGCTTGCCGCTCTCCATCACCTGCTTGAGATAGCCCATCTCCACGTCGTCAAAGACACGCGCCATGCACTTTCCTCCCTCTCTGAGTCCGTCACCCATCTGCCTCTATGCTGGTTGCTGCCCCCGGGCTGCTGGCAGGAGAGAACCCCACGCCGGTCCGGTTTGGTCCTATTCCCGCTAAACACCACACACAGTGCTCAGGACACTGGGACCACGCTGACTGGCCGGCCACCGCTGCGCAGCGATGCCCAGCAGGCCTCCACGACGGCGACGCCTCGGGCGCCTTCATGCTCGTCCACCAGAGGTGTCTGATCGTGCCGTAGGCAGGCCTCGAAGTGCTTGAGATAGCGCAGGACGCTGCCGCCCCGCCGATCCGGCGGAAAGCTCAGGCTGAAGGTCGGCGTGTTCTCAAAAGTCTCCAGTGTGACCTGATGGCCGACCACCGTTCCACCGGTGCAAAAGAGGTTCAGATTGTCCTGGACCGGCATCTGCGGCGCCACCACCCCACAGGCACACAGGATGCGGCCCAGCGCGCCACCGGCTAAGCGGAGATTGACCACGAAGTTGTCGGGCATGTCGGCTGGGTACCGTGGGTCGGTGCGGCTGGGCGCGGCGTAGCAGGTGACCTCCTCAATCTCGCCGGCCATCCAGCGCAGCAGGTCAATCGCATGAATGGCCCCACCATAGAGGTAGTCCTGCGGGGCGGTGTAGCGCCAGGCGCTCCAATCGTACGTGCTGCGCAGATCCTGGACATAGGCCGCCTCGGCGATGAGGATGTCGCCCAGTTTGCCCTCGTCCAGGAGGCGCTTGATGGCCATGTTCTGGGGCTGCCAGCGGGATGTCTGGCCGACCAGCAGCTTGCGTCCGCTGCGCCCGACGGCGCGGACCACCTCGGCGGCATGCTCCGCGGAGGTAACCATTGGCTTGGTCACCACGACATGCTTGCCCGCGGCGAGCGCGGCCAGAATCTGCTCGTGATGATACGGGTCGGGCGTATAGATGCCGATGATGTCGATGTCTGAACGGGCCACCAACGCGCCATAGTCCGTCGTGCCAAAGGGGATACCGTACTGCGCCTGTACCTCTGCCGTCGTTGCCGCGTTGTGCCCGCAGATGCCACGCACGATCAGCGCGGAGTCAGTCTCGGCATTGATGGCCAGGGCTTGCTTCCCGAAGCCCAGCCCGACAACTCCCATACCCAGTGTTTTCTCCATCTTTCCTCCAGGACTAGCCTTTCAACCCGCTCAAGACGATGCCACGCACGAAGTAGCGCTGGCCGGCGACGAAGAGGGCAAGCATGGGCAGACAGGCCATGAACGAGCCAGCCATCAGTGGTCCCCACTCGGAATTGTGCAGGCCCTGAAAGCTGACCAGCCCCACGGGAATGGTCATCATCGACTGGTCGTTCAGGTAGATCAGGGGATTGAGGAAGTCGTTCCACGACCCGATAAATGTGAGGATAGCCAGCGTCGCCAGGGCCGGCTTGGCCAGGGGCAGAAAGATGCGGCCGTACACGCCATAGGGTGTGCATCCATCAATCCTGGCGGCATCCATCAGTTCCTGGGGCAGCGTCATGAAAAACTGGCGCAACAGGAAGATGCCAAAGGCCCCCCCGAACCAGGCCGGCACGATCAGCGGGAAATGGGTGTTGATCCAGCCCAGCTTTGCCATCACAAAATAGACGGGGATCAGCGTGACCTGACTGGGAATCATCAGCACGGAGAGCAACACGGCAAACAGGAGGCCGCGGCCGGGGAAGCGCAGCCGCGCAAAGGCGAAGGCGCCCATCGAGCACGAGATTAACGTGCCCAGGGTGGTCAGCGTGGCGATCTTGGTGCTGTTTACCGCAAATAGCCCAAAGGGCGCGTTGCGGAACACGGCGGCATAGTTGTCCCACTGTGGCGCGCTGGGGATCCACTCCGGTGGCACGGCAAAGGCCGCTTCGTTGGTCTTGAGCGAGGTGGAGATCATCCACAGGAAAGGCACCGTTGCGCTGAGGGCCAGCACGAGCAGGATCACATAGGCCACCAAGCGGCCCAGCACTGCTCGGGACCGCCGGCCCCGCGCGCCATCACGCAGGGCGACAGATGGGCTACTCATAGTGTACCCAGCGCCGCTGCAGGCGGAACTGCACGACGGTGACCACGCCGATGATCACGAAGAGCACATACGCCATTGACGAGGCATAGCCCATCTTGAAGTTCTGGAACGCCATCTGATAGATATACAGCACGATGCTCAGTGTGGAATACATCGGGCCCCCACCGGTGAGCACGAAGGCCGTGTCGAACAGCTGAAAGGCGCTGATCATGGCCAGGATCATGATAAAGAAGGTCGTGGGCGACAGCAGGGGAATCGTGATATGGCGGAACAGCGCCCAGCGGCCGGCCCCATCCATTCTGGCTGCCTCATAGTACTCCTGGGGAATACCCTGCAAGCCGGCGAGGAACAGCACCATGTTGTAGCCCAGGCTACCCCAGATGCTCAGCAGGATGATCGAGGGCATGGAGGTCGTGGGATCGGCGATCCACTGCGAGGTGGGCAGCCCTGCCCAATCGAGGATGGCATTGAACAGGCCGTACTGGGGGTTGTATAACCAGCCCCACAGGATGGCGATGGCCACACCCGGCGAGACGACGGGCAGGAAGAACAGGGTACGAAAGAAGACCATGCCTTTAATGGACTGATTCACGGCCAGCGCCAGCAGCAGCGAGAGGAAAACCGCGGGGATGACCGACCCGGCTGTGTAGTAGGCCGTGTTGAGCAGCGCCGTCTTGAAAAGGGGATCGCTCAGCAGCAGGCTATAGTTCTGCAGGCCGGTCCAGTTAGGCGTACTCAGGCCATCCCACTGCGTAAAGCTCAGCAGCCCCGACGCCGCCACCGGCCCCAGCGTGAAGAGTAGCAGCCCCAGAATGGTCGGCAGCAGCAGTACGTAGCCGGCCACGGCATCGCTGTTCACCGCCCGCGTGAGCCTCTCCCGCCACGTGCGGCGTCTGACCGCCGACCTCCCGGCCACCCCCGTGCCCGTGGCAGGCTCTCCCACCGATGTATGCACTGACTTGGCCTCCCTGTCGTGGGCGTAGGGGCAAGGGGCTAAGGATGACGACTGGCAACAGACGCTGTCTGCGAGACAGCCACGTTCCAGCGTGCTGAGGTGACAATCACCCTGACGTTGCTAGCCCCAAGCCCCTACTCCTCAGTCCCTGGTCACGGCGATTGCAGAATACGGTCGATCGCCGCGGCCGTCGTCTTTGCGCCCTGCTCGGGTGTCGCCCTGCCCAGCCAGACGGCCTGTAGGTTCTGCCCCAGCGCCGCGCGCCACTCCGCTTCGTGCAGCCCTTCCTGGTTGTTGTGCGTCCACTGCATATACTTGCTCATGATCCCGCGGTGCGCAGGCCGCTTCGGATTGCCCCAGGCCGCCTGCGCGGATTTGAGGCCGGGCAGGCCAATCGCCGTCGAGTACTTGGTCATGGCCTCAGACCCGGCCAGCCAGGACAGCAGATCCCAGGCCTCATTGGGATGCTGGGTGTGCGCATACATCGACCAGGAGTTGCTGTCGCCGATGACATAGGGCGTGCCGCGCGGCCCGGTGGGCACCGGCGCGATGTCCCACGTGAACTTCCTGATCGTGCTGACGTAGTAGTCGACCTGCCAGTTGCCGTCCAGGCTCACGGCCACCTTGCCGGCGATGAACGCATCCCCCAGGCCGGCGAGGGCGCCTGACTGAGGAATCACATGCATCTTGTACAGGTCGGCCAGCCAACTGATCGCCGTTTTCGCGGCGGTTTGGTCGATCACGCTGTGCTTGTAGTCTGGACCAATGACCGCCCCGCCGAAGTCCTGAATGATCTCCAGGATCTGACGGTCACCAAGCCCGTTCAGGCCATACTGCACGATATGCTTGGCGTCGAAGCCAGCCTGAGCGGGATTACGACCGTTCTTGTCCAGGGTGAGCTTGATGACCATGTCGCGCACCTGCGCCCACGTCGTCCCTTCGTGCGGGTAGGCCACGTGTGCCTTGTCGAACGCTGTCTGATTGAAAAACAGCTCGTCCTGGTCGTTGGTCAGGGGCATGGCGTAAAGGTCGCCGCTGCCGATGGTGCGTGTGGCCTTGTTATACCGTGAGTCGGTGATCGCGTTGGGCCAGTACTGGGTCAGGTCAAGTTTGCGCGTCTTGACAAAGCTATCCAGGGGCATCAGGATACCCCGGTCGGCCATCACTGCCAGCACCTGCGGGTCCATGATGAACACATCGGGCACCCCCTGGTGAGCCACGGCCTCGGCCTGTATCTTGGGGTAAAATTGCGCGGCGCTCACGATGGTCTCAACCTTGACGTTGGGGTGCTCGGCCATGTAGGTGGCAGCTATCTTGGGAAAGATCTTGGACCAGGGATCAAAGGCGTAGGTGGCGAAGCGTAGGGTCACCTGGCCGGCGCGAGCATGGCTGGCCTGGTGGCCTGCCTGCGCTCCCTGGAGGGGGAGCAGCACAAGAACACTGAGCAAGAGCGCTGCGAGTATCCGGCGTTGCATCGGGAATCCTCCTGAACTACCCTGGGCATCCTCCGCGGTTTACGTCATGAGGACAGAGCGCATCAGACGAGATGCGGTCGAGCAGACCCTCCTTTCATGATTACGAACACGCGCGTGCGATGCTACCTGTCCCGTCATCTGAGGGCAATGCACGGGGCTCCCCCACGCCACGAAGGGTCGGGCGCCGCGCCAACTCGACCCAGCGGCGCAAATGGCAGATCCCCGTACTTCCGCCCTGCCGAGGTGGCACAACCATGTGACCGCCCCCCCCGATCGCTCTAGTGGCGTGCCCCGCAGTCCATACAGGCGAAGCTGTGCGGAGACAGCACTGCATTGGGTCTCAGTATAGCACTCAAGAGCCTGTTATACACTTTGGGCGGTCGGAACAGGCTGCCCTGCGCATAGGTCGCTTGCCTCAGGACCATCATCATCCCAAAGACAAAGTCTCTCCCGGCTGGAGGGGCGCGCGCTCAGCGGCCCCTTCTCTTCTTGGGCAGGACTTAAAGTCCACAACAGGCTCTAGGGCCGGCAAGCCTTGGTGGGTTTCGTGCGTCTAGCACGTTAGCATGCAGTTATCAGTCTCCTTTGCGTACCTGTGCTGGCCGCTTGGTTCATCCACCCGCTTTGAGGTGGAAGGGGATAGCCTGCACAGCGCCTGTGCCGCGACCCCCTAGATCTGTCTCATGCCGCGCTGTGGCTAACCCAAAGAACAGCGCGGCGGAGGGCCGGATGAGCCAAGCGGCCAGCACAGGTTCCCCAAGGCGGCCACGCTGGAGAACTACCGCCAGCTGTTTATCCAGTTGCCCATGGGCATCTTCCTGCTCAACAGCGTCAAGGTGACCACGATAGCCACGATTGGGCAGGTGCTCTCCTGCGCCATGGCCGCCTTTGCCTTTGCCCGCCTGCGTGACGAGCATCCCCGTGTTTTTTGTGATCCGCCAGTTGGGCTGGATTGATACGCACTGGTCGCTGACCGTGCCCTGGTGCATGGGCGGGGCCTTCGGCACCTTCCTGCTGCGCCAGTTCTTCATGACTATCCCCATGGAGATGATGGAGGCAGCCAAGATAGATGGCGCGGGCTTCTGGCGCATCTTCATGCCCCTGTCTGGTCCGGCGCTGGCCACGCTGGCCGTGTTCACCTTCATGAACTCGTGGAACAACCTGCTCGGCCCGCTGATCTACCTGAACTCGCAGGAGAAGATGACGGTCACCCTGGGCCTGACCCTGCTGCAGGGCCAGTACTACTCGCAGTGGACCCTGCTGATGGCCGGCGCTATCGTCAGTGTGCTGCCCACCCTGCTGGTCTTCTTCGCCGCCCAGAAGTATGTCGTGGAAGCCATCGTCCGTTCGGGCATCAAGGGCTAAGCCGCGCTTGCGCCGGTTACGGTAGCCGGATGCGCGCGGGCGGTGGTGGCGGAGGGCCTACCGCTGGCTGTGCGCCTTGACTGGCCCCGGAGGATGAGAGCGCCGACACCGTGAACGGCGCGTAGGCGTAGACGGCGCTGGTCACGCCGTACCCGATGGCGTAGTAGACGCCTGGTCCGGTCGCCGGGACGCGGAACGGCACGACCACGGTGCCGACTGCGTTGCTGCTGGTCGCGTTGAGCACGCTGAAGCCAGGATACCATAGGCTGGCGACTGTCTCGTTGGCCCCGAACCCCACGCCGACCAGGTAAGCCACTGAGCCAGCCAGGCCCGAGGTGGGGAACATGTAGACGGCGGGCGTGACATTGACGGCGGCGCTGGCCGTTCCACCACTGGTCTGGCCCACGGCAACGAGGCTGTGTGGTCCCGCCGGCGCCTGGGGGGCCGTGACGCTGCTGGTAAAGGAGCCATCGGCAAGGGTCGTGGCGGTGGCCAGTACGGCGCCGGCCGGGCTGTCCCAGTAGATCGTGACGGCCTCACTGGCCCCGAAGTTGGCCCCCGTGACCGCCAGGGTCTGGAAGGGCGTCGCACTGGCCACGCTGGTGAGGCTCGGCGTGGCGCTGGCCAGCGCGGCCAGATGGGTTTGATAGCCAGCCCCGAAGGCAGTGGGTGTGCCGGTGTAGGTGGAGATCAGCGCCGGGCCACCCGAGCAATCCCACGTATCCCAGGTCCAGGCCAGATAGCTGATGTTGTGGCTATCCAGCCAGGCCATCAGGCTATCAATGTAGGCGTGGCCGCAATCGTACTCCCCGATCTCGCCCACGATGATGGGGACCTGTTGGGCTACCGGGGCGATCTGGCTGTCCCAGCAGGCCGGGGTGTTGCAGGCCGTAGAGTTGTAGCTGTGCCAGGATGCCGCCAGATTGCCCAGGGAGTCCGTGGGCCTGTAGGCCAGCCATTGGGACAGCCGGCCTGAGTACTGCACGCCGCCAACCATGATGATGTTGGTCGCGCCGGTGTCCCGCACCGTGGTGACCAGTTCCTGCATGCCCGCGACCAGGTAGGGTATGTTGGCGCACGCCCCTCCGTCGCGCCAGCACGTCCACGCCGCCGTGGTGTCCCCGCTGTTGTCGGGATAGGGCTCGTTGAACAGGTCAAAGATAACCGCGCTGTTGCTCTTGAAGGCGCTGGCCACACTGCTCCAGAAGGCCGGCGTGTGGTCCTGATCGGGCATGGGTCTCTGGCCCGTGGCCGGCGTGGCCCCTGGCGCGCTGAGGTGCAGTTCCAGGATGGCCACCAGCCCATCCTGGTTGAGCAGGTCCACATAGGTGGCAATCGCCTGCTGATAGGTGGGTCCGGAGTAGACGGCTGGCGCCCCGTTGATGCCCAGCCAGCAATCTTCGTTGAGGGGCACGCGCACGGCGTTGGTGTGCCAGGCGGCGATGGCCTGCACCGAGGTGGCGTCATGTGGCCCGTCGAAGATACCCCAGCCCTGGATACAGGCGGACTCGGTGCCCGAGCGATCAACGCCGAGCAGGCGCACGGGCTGGCCCGCGCCGTTGAGGATCTGGTTGCCCTGCACGTGCAGCCCCGTGATGCCCGGGGGCGCCGCCGCGTGGGCGGCGCGGCGTGATGAGCGCATCTCGCTCGGCGCGATAGAACCCCACATCAGGGAGGAGGCCTGTTTCAGCGCCTGGGAACTTGTAGACTCCATCTGCTCCGGTCACGAGACCTAAGCGACGCGGGCGCACGTAAGCGCGCACCTCGCCCAAGAGTTCGGCAGCAATGGTCGTCGCCCTTTTTCCGCTACCAGCCATGCGGACCAGCACTCCCTCGACCACTTCGTAGACAGACCCATCGTCGGGGATGGTCAGCAAGTCACCGACGGTGACGGGCCCCATACCAGGCACAACCTCGGCCCAGGGGGCGGGGTTGGGGGGGAAGGCAGGGGCGCGACTCGTCATCGTCTGGTCTCACGTGGCCTGTATTCACTCGACTCATGCCGACGGAGGCGCCGGCGCACTGGTTCCCTAGTATACACCGTGGGAGGCCCGTGTGAGCGCTCTCCTGTAGGACACGGGCGTGGAGAACCTCACGCAGGTTTTGCCGATCTGCCTAGCTGCACATGCTGGTCTCCTAGTGGCACGACGGCGCCTGGGTGCGCCACCTGCCCATCACCCCCGCTGCCCCGGCGCGTGGCGCGCCGCCGAGTTCCGGCGCCCCTCCCTGCGACGGCCCGTAACCCGGTACGGCTACAGTTGACCTGCTCGTGGCCCGCTGGTAGGTTGATTCGGGTTGAATCACCATGATACACTACTAGCGATGGTCATGAGGATGTGGTCAGCGGCGGGAGGGATCGCATGCCAGCGACCGAGAAGGGCATTGTTGTCAGGTTACCAGGCGAGACACGCGAGAAGGTCGAAGCTCTGGCCCGCTCGCGCGGGCGCAGCCTTAACTTCGTGCTGAACGAGGCGGTTCAGCGTTACCTCGCTGAGGAGGCGTGGCTGATCGACGAGATCACTATGGCGATCCAGGAGGCGGACGCACCCGACACCATCTTTGTCCCGCACGGTGAGGCCATGGCTAGTCTCGATGGCGTGATCGAGCAGGCGCGCCAGCGCCACGTCTCCTAGGCGCGCTCCCGCCTGTGGACAGTGATGAGAGGATGGGACTGGCGCACGAGGTCGTCTGGTCGCCGCGGGCTCAGCGCCACCTGACGGAGGTCGTCGTCCTTATCGCGGATAATAGTCCGGCGGCAGCGAGTTCCGTCAAGGAGCGTATCGAACGCGCGACGGCCAATCTGGCCACCCATCCAGCCATGGGCCGCCAGGGGCGTATTGATGGGACCCGCGAATTGGTCATCTCGGGACTACCCTACATCATGCCCTATCGGGTGCGCTACGGGCGCGTCGAGATCCTTGACGTTCTCCACACCGCCCGCCGCTGGCCCCTACGCCTCTAGGAGGCCCGGACGTAGTAGCCCCGGCGCGCGGCGCGCCAGAAGCACGGCAGAGCAATCTGAAGATCGCATGAGCAGCCGCCAGCATAGTCTGCTATCCTCCAGTGGAGTTTGTTGGGGGAGGAGAAGCGGATGGAAAAGACATTGGGGATCGGCCTGGTCGGCCTTGGCTTTGGCAAGCAGGCGCTGGCGATTAACGCCGACACCACCTCGGCGCTGGCCGTGCGGGGCATCCGCGGGCGGCGCTCGGCGGCCACCGCCATCCAGTTCGCCGATATGCCCGATAACTTTCTGATTAGCCTGCGCTTCGCCAGCGGCGCGCTGGGCCGTATCCTGTGCGCCCGCGGCGTCGTGGCCCCGCCCATGCCGGTGCAGGACAACCTCAACGTGTTTGGCTCCCGTGGCTCGGTGGTGGGCAATCAGGTCGTGCTGGACCGCCTGCAAAACACGCCGACCCTCACCCTCAGCTATCCGCCGGATGGTCCGGGGGGCAGCGTGGTCCGCTACCTCAAACATTTCGAGGCTTGCCTGCACGACGATCGTTCCCCCCTGGTGGACGCCTATGAGGGCGCCCGGGGGGTGGCCGTTGTGGAAGCCTGCTGGACCTCCCTGCGCGGCGGTGGCCAGCCCGTCAAGGTGCAGGCCACGCCCCAGCCCGCTGCCGCTGACGCGCGCCGCCGCAGGGCCTGACCGTTCCGTGGCTGGCCCTCCCAGTCATGCCAGGGCTGGCGCACACCCGCTGCATCTGGCCAGCCCCCCGCCAGGCGCTCCCGGTCGCGGCGCGGCCAGGGGTCACGGCGGGGTGAAAGAGCGCTGGAACGGTGGCGCCTGCTCCCCCAGAGCGATCACGATCTCGCACAGGCGGTCGAGCATGGGAGCCAGCATGGCTCGGCCTTTCTCAGCGCTGGCCAGGGTAGGGTCGCCCAGGTTGCCGCTGTGGGTCAGCTCATGGAACGCCCAGGGCACGATCGCCGGTCGCACGTCGGGCAGCGCGGCCGACGGGACCTCAGCCCTCAGGCGTTCGCTCCTGACTACATCGGGGGCCAGGGCCAGGGCGTAGGAGGCCTCGACCTCGCCGCCGTGGCCTACCTGCGTGCTGGACAGGGTGAAGTAGGTGAGCGCTCCCACCACCTCGACCGCCGTCTCGCGGCGCAGCCGCGTACACACCACGTCGGTCAGGGCCATGTTGCCGCCGTGCCCATTGACCAGCAGGTAGCGCCGGAAGCCGTGGCCCAGCAACGAGGTGACCACGTCACGCAGCACGGCGTAGAACGTGTCGGGGTGCAGGCTGATCGTGCCGGGGAAGCCCAGGTGGTGGTCGGAGAGGCCCCAGGGCAGCGGTGGGGCCACCAATACGCGGGTGCAGCCGCCGCGACACCTCCCGGCACACCTCGGTGGCCAGCCGGATATCCGTGCCCAGGGTCATACCAGGCCCATGCTGCTCGCAGGCCCCCCACCGGCAACAGGACGACAGTGACGGGCGCTACACACCCTCCGGTCAGGCCCAGGCCAGGAGGTGATAGGCCGGTGCTCAATGGACGCCGCCGGAGTCCTCGCTGCCATCTCGGCTCTGCTTCGCGCGGCCTTAATAAAACCTTAATGGTGTTAAGCCTACACTTAGGCATGGTTCTTGCCGATAGTGAAAGTGTCGGGGGAACACCCCCCAAGAAAGAGAGGGATCGGCCATGGCCGCCGTTCAATCAACCCACTATTGTCGCACCTGCCGCACGGTCCGCCTTGTGGTTGCCGATGTGCGCACGGTGGCGCAGCCCTATGCCGCCCAGGCCCCTCGTGCTCGCCTGGTGTACGTTTGCCGCACCTGTGGCAGCGTGGTCAGCGCCCAGCCCCTGGCTGCCTGAGGCCTACCAGGGCACAAGAGCACGTGCCCTCAGCCTGTGTCCCCTCCGTGGGGTGCCGCGCCTGGGTCGCCATTGCGCCGCCTTAGGCCAGGTGGTATTCTGTGCTCACCTGGTTGGGTGGCGCCCTGGCCGATACTATGCTGTCGGCGGCACGCCCCGTTCGTGAGGAGGCTGGGGCATGGACTACGCGGTGTCAATTGCCATTGATGCGCCACCTGAGCGCGTCTGGGCCGTGCTCGCCGATGTGGGGCGTTGGCCGGAGTGGACCGCGTCAATGCGCGACCTGCGCTACATTGATGGCGACAGCCTCGTCCCGGGCAGCAGGGTGCGCATTCAGCAGCCGAGGCTACCGGCCGTGGTGTGGGACGTGACCGAGGTCGAGCCCGGGGAGTCCTTCTCGTGGATGGCCAGGAGCCCTGGCATCACCACCCGCGCCACGCATCGCCTGACCCCAGGGCCTTCGGGTGGCGTAACGGTCAGCTTGAGTCTTCAGCAACGCGGCCCGCTGGCCTGGCTCCTTGAGCTGCTGACCGCATCCCTGACTCGGTGCTACGTGCAACTGGAGGCCGACGGTCTGAAGCGGCGCTGTGAGGCCGCGTCATCATAGGGGCTCCAGTCGGGGGCGTGGCGCCGTACAACCGTGATCGTGCCACAGAGATGGCTGGACGCCTGGTTCAGCCTGGGCGCGAGGGGACGCCCCTACACGGATCACTCACGTCGGCTCGGACAGGCGACTGGTTGCCCAATCCGGGGGCTCTCCCCGATCAAAAGCGCCAGGCCGGGGAGGGACGCTTTAGAGCGTCCCTCCCCGGCCTGGCTGTCTATGGTCCCCGGCGCCGAACTACGCTGGGGCCGGTCGTGGCCAGCCCTCAGGGTGAGGGCCAGCCGCTGGACCCGTGCTGACTAGACGCCCGAGGTGCTGCTGCCCGTGGTGGGAGCCGCGCTATTGGGGGCTATCGGAGCGCCATCCTGGTCGCTACCGCCGGGTCCGCCCCAGCCGCTGCGGCCGCCGTGACCACGCCCGCCGTGGCCGCCCATGCCCATGCCCGCTGGGGCGATGGTCACGCGCTGCGCGGTCAATGTCTTGCCATCGGCCGATAGCGTGCCTTCGGCCATGATCACGCTGCCGACCTTGATCGTGGCCGCCGTGGCCGTCGTGCCGTCAAAGTTGGCGTAGGTGGTGGCCCCTGAGGTAGTGATCGTGGTGGGGGCGCCGCCGCGGCCGGTCACCGTGTAGGAGGAGCCGTTAACCGCCGTGACCTGGCCGCCCGCGCGGGGCAACTGGATGGTCACCCGCCTGGCCGTCAGCACGCCATCGCTGCCCAGCTTGCCCTCGGCGACGATAGCCGCGCCGGTGGCGATGTCGGTCAGCGCCGCGGGGGCGCCTGCCTTCTGGTAGCGCGTGGTTCCGTCTACGGTCACGGTGCGCGTGGCCCCGTTAAAGCCGGTCATTGTCAGGGTGGAGCCGTTGACGGCGGTGACCACGCCCGCCTCAGTCGGCAGTACGATGGTCACGCCGGTGGCGCTGATCGTGCGCGCGGCGTTGCTGCTCCGCGTGCCTCGTACGGCGATAATCTCGCCAGCCGTGACGTCAGAGAGCGTGGCGCTGGCCCCCGCCTCGGTGTAGACGGTGGTCGCGCTGACCGTCACCGTGACGGCCTGGCTACCCCGGGCGGTGGCCGTGATCGTGTTGCCGGTCACCCCGGTCACGGTCAGGCCGCGGCCCATACCCATGCCCCCGCCGCGGCCGCCAAAGCCGCCGTCAAGGCCACCCATGCCGCCCCGGCCCCCGGGACCCCTACCCTGGATGCTGTATCGTCCGGTCGCGGCGCCCGCCCCGGTGGCCGGAGCGGCGCTGGCCTGCTGGTAGCTCGACTGTAGCGTGGTCACAGCGGCCGCTGGCGGCGCGCCCGCTGCCTGCAGCCCGGGGCCGCTATTGCCGGTGGCCACGGCGGCCACCCCGCCGGCAGCCAGCAGGCCGCCCCCCAGGGCCAGTGCGGCGCCCATGCGCCGGATCGTTCGTGTTGCCATGTCTTTCTTCTCCATTGTTGTCTGCGCGTGTCGTTCTGGTCTAGTCGCGTTCGCTGATCGGTGGGTGGTCCACGCGTCCGCCGCGGGCCGGCGTCCCGTAGCTCACCCGTCTGCCTGCCTCTGGTAGCCTACTCCCCGGTGATCACTACCACCCGGCGGGGGAGCCCGCGCCGGGCCGCCGCCCACCCCGCGGTGGCCCCACCAGCGTCGCTGCTCGATCATCGGTTCTCCTCCATATCCTAGGGCGTCCATGCGTCGTTGATCGGGGCGTCCATAGCCCTCACCCAACCGCCGAAGCGGGTCAGCCGAGCCGGACTGGCCGGCGCTTACGATGATGCGGGCAACTCACCCAGGCGGACCCGCACATGCGTCATCGTGCCCTGCCGGTTGACCGAGAAGGTCAGGGTAGCCCCTGGCTGAGCGTGGGCCAGGGCGGCCAGCAGATCGTCCTGGCCGGAGATAGCCACGCCGTTGGCCGCCGTGATTACGTCGTCGGTCTGCAGTCCGGCCACCTCGGCGGGGCTGCCGGGGGTGACCTGCCGCAGCAGCGCGCCGCTGAGGTCGGCGCTGGCGGCCGAGCCAAAAGCGGTCTGCGCATTGCCCACCGACGCGGCGTCCACGGAGTCCACACCCAGGTAGGCGCGGCCGGTGTGGGCCACGCGACCGGTGGCGATCAGCTGGCGGGCCACGAAGGTCACCCGGGGGCTGGGCACGGCGAAGCCGATCCCCTGCGCCGCCCCGCCGTTGTTGTTCTGGGGGTCCGAGGCCTGCAGGGTGGGGATACCCACGATCGCGCCGTCCAGGGTGACCAACGCGCCGCCCGAGTTGCCCGGGTTGATCGGCGCGGAGGTTTGGATGGCGTTGGGCAGGTACGCCCCGTTGCCCTCCTGCACCGTGCGGCCCAGCGCGCTGATCAGGCCGGAGGTGACGCTTTGCTGCAAGCCCAGCGGGCTACCGATGGCCAGCACCGTCTGGGCCACCCGGAAGGCCCCGGTGGGGGCGAAGCGCGCGGCGGGCAGCCCGGTGGCGTCCACGTGGATCACGGCCAGATCGTCGGCGGTATCCGTGCCCACCACGCGGGCGGTGTAGGTTTTGCCGGTGGTCAGGGTCACCCGCAGGGTCCGAGCGCCCTGCACCACGTGGGCATTGGTCACGATGTCGCCGTGGGTGTCGTAGATCACGCCGGAGCCGGAGCCAACGCCCACGTTGCTGATATAGACGACGGAGGGGCTGGCCAGGCCAATGGCCCGCTCGGTCAGGCTGTCCACGGTTGCGCCGCTGACCACGGCCTGGCTGGCGGCGGGTGCGCTGGCCGCGCTGGCCGTGGGTGTCGCGGCCAGGGGGGTGGCCGCGCTCAGGCCGCGGTCGGCAACCACTCCCGTGGCCAGCAGTGCGGCGGCGCCGAGCAGGCGAGGGATACGTGTCATAGGTCTACCCGTTCCTTTCTGGTTGTCTAACTAGCGGCCCTCAGCCCCTGGCTGAGGTCTGGCCGCTGGCGTCTGATCCGCCTGTTTCCAGAATAAGGGGCCAGCCTAAGACCCCTTTAAGCTGTGGGCAAGAAAGGGCTAAGAGGTGGGTAAGAGTTGGGTAAGAACCGCCACCCGTTTCCCCGGTGGGGCCGCGGGAGCCCATAAAGGGCCGCCCCTACGGACGTGCGGGTCAGCCGTCAGCAGTCCGGGAAGCGCGGGGGCGACGGCGACGCCCCGACAGACGTGCGGGTCAGCCGAGCGTGGGGAACGCCGCGGGCACCCCCTTGGGGGCACCCCTACCGGTGGGTGGGGCAGGTCTAATCCGCCCCAGGCCCGCCGCGTTGTTGGCCGACGCCCCTAACGGTGGGTGGGGCAGGTCGGTCGGAGCGCCCAGGGTTGCCGCGGGCGTGAGATCTTACCCCCTCTGGGCGCGCTCGGTCGCGGCGCCCGCCACCACAGGCGTGGCGGCGGGGGCGGGGTTCTTGCTCGGCTGAGCGGGGGCATGGGGCAGCGTGACGATGAAGACGCTGCCCTGGCCGGGCTGGCTGCGCACGGTTAGGTCGCCGCCCTGGCCGGTCACCAGGGCCCGAGCAATAGCCAGGCCCAGCCCCGTGCCGGCGCCGGTGCGGGCGCTATCGCCCTGGTAGAAGCGCTCGAAGACCAGGGGCAGCGCCTCGGGGGCGATGCCTGGCCCGCTGTCGCCCACGGTGGGGTGAACTTGAGCGCGTTGTCCAGCAGGATCAACAGCACCTGGGTCAGCGCGTCGTGGTCGCCCAGCGCCACCAGATCAGGCGGCGCACTGCAGGTGATAGTGTGCCGCGGCCCCAGCAGGTGGGCCTGGCGGCATAGCTCGTCCAGCACGGGGGTCAGGGCGATCGGGTCATGGCGCAGCGGCCGCCCGCTGTCCGAGCGGGCCAGGGTGAGCAGGTCGTTGACCAGGCGGTTGAGCCGCTCGCTCTCGCCCACCAGCGAGGCTAGCACGGCCACCCGGTCGGCCTCGGCGATGGGCGGCTGGCGCTGCAGCAGGCCCAGGTTGCCCCGGATGCTGGTTAAGGGGGTGCGCAGTTCGTGGGAGGCGTCGGCCACAAAGCGCGTCTGGGTCTGAAAGGCGCTCTGCAGGCGGGCCAGCATAGCGTTAAAGGTGGTGGCCAGGTGGCCCACCTCATCGCGCGGCCCCGCGTAGGCCACACGCCGCTGGAAATCCTGCGCGTCGCCGATAGCCTGAGCCGTCTGGGTGATCCGGCGGATCGGCCGCAGCGCGGCCCCCGCCAGCAGCCAGCCCGCCGCGCAGGCCAGCAGGGTCATCACCAGGCCGCCCACGGTCAGCACGGCGCGCAGCGTGGCCAGCGTCTGGTCCGGGTCGCGCAACGAACGGGCCATCTGGAGCACGCCTGGCTGGCCATCAATCATGATCAGCGTGCTATACACCAGCAGCCGCCCACCCGGGGCGTTGACGATAGTGGGCACGCTCATGCCACCCTGCACTTGCTGCTGCACCGTGTCGGTTAGCGGCAGCGTATATTTGGAGGCCTCCAGGTCTGGGGTACGGAAGATCACCGCGCCAGTCGTATCGCGGATCTGCAGCGACATTGGCCCACCGGCCACGGCCTGAGTGGACAGGATCAGGCGGTTCCCATCCAGAAAGCCGCGGTGCCCCTGCGCGGCGGCGATCAGGCTGTTCGCCTCGGTTGACGCCGCGTTCTTGGCCGCGTCGAGGGTCAGGTTGGCCACGGTGGTGTAGAGCAGGATGCTAAAGGCCAGCAGCGCGGCGGCCAGGATCGCGCTATAGAGCAAGGTCAGGCGCAGGCGCAGCGACACGAGATCATCCTCCCCAGGCGAACGGTGTAGCAGAGGATGGTTCGCCTGACCCGACATTGGGCTCGCCTTCTTGAGGGCGCCCAGGCCGGACCGGGCACCCCCAAGGGACGCCTCTACCACGGGCAGACGGGCGCCCCGGGGTGCTAGCCCTCGCGCAGCACATAGCCGACCCCGCGCACCGTATGGATCAGGCGGGCTTCGCCGCCGGCCTCGGTCTTGGTGCGCAGATAGCCGATATAGACGTCCAGCACGCTGCCCTCACCGCCGAAGTCGTAGCCCCACACCTCCTCCAGGATGCGCTCACGGCTCAGCACGTGGCGGGGGTGGCGCAACAGATAGGCCAGCAAGTCGAACTCCTTGGGGCTGAGGCTAAAAGTGCGTGTGCCGCGCCGAGTCTCCCGCGTGGTGGCGTCCAGCCACAGGTCGCCGTAGTACAGCGGCTTGGCCACCTCGGCGGCGGAGGACGAGCGGCGCAGCAGCGCCCGAATGCGCGCCAGCAGCTCGACGGGGGCGAATGGCTTGACCAGGTAGTCGTCGGCGCCCACGTCGAGGCCCTGCACACGGTCCTCCACGGCGTCGCGGGCGGTTAGCATCAGGATCGGCGTATCGTCCACCGCGCGCAGCCGCCGGGCCACCTCCACGCCGCTCAGGCCGGGCATCAGCCAATCCAGCACCACCAGGTCGGGGCGGTGGCCCCGCGCCTCATCCAGCGCGGCCTGGCCATTCATCGCCGTGACCACGGTGTAGCCCTCATAGGCCAGCGTGCGCCGCAGCATCTCCACGATGCCCTGGTCGTCGTCGGCGATCAGAATAGTTGTCACTGCGCTGTCCTCACTCGTTCTCTCCGCACTCAGTATACGGGCCGCTCCCGAAAGACAAGCCGGTCGCCGGCCACCAGTGTGCCCAGCGCGGCGGCGGCTAGCACGCTCAGGTCGAGCCGGGCCAGGGCAAAAACGACCATATTCAGCGCCGCTGCGGCGGCCCCCGACCACTGGTAGGTGGCCCAGCGGGTCAGCAGGGCCAGCCCAAACGGGGTGGCCAGCCGGCGATCAGGCCAGGTAAACAGGGAGCTCAGGGCAAAGTTGACCTGTGTGGAGACCAGCAGGGCCACCACCTCGGCCGCCATCGCCGCCCAGCCACGGCCCAGCAGGGCGTGCAGCAGGGCCAACTGCGCCGCCGCCGCGACACCGCCCGTACAGGCGAAACGCAGCGGTCATGCTGCTCGTGAGCCCAGCCAGGTTCTGGCCTGATCTACCCATGGCATACCTCTGGTCCCCCGGTCACCTGATGCCCCGGCTCACCGCCCGCCCCGCTGATCAAGCCGCCCTCCTGACGCGGCGATCACACCGGCGGTGGGCCGGCGCCGCCCGGCCCAGGGCAGGCGCAGGCGCGCGGTCAGGCCCGCGAGGCCACGTGCCCCGGTCAGCGTGGTCGCCGCGCCGGGGCTCTGGTTGCCCCCCGGCGCCGCCATTTCGGCAGTGTCGTTCTGGGGGGCCACCGTGGGCCTGGGCTGGGAGGTTGGCGGCGCGTCGGGTGCGCGTAGTGGGCCGCGGCCGGGGCGGCGGCCCAGCGCATGAACCCGCGCGCCCAACTCAGGCAGGGCAAACGGCTTGATCAGGTAGTCGTCGGCCCCAGCCGTGAAGCCAGCCAGGCGATCCTCCACCGCCGCCCGCCCGCTGCACAGCAGGATCGGCGTATTGCCGCCGGCGGCGCGCACCCGGCGGCAAATCTCCAGCCCATCCACGCCGGGCAGCCGCACATCCAGGATCAGCACATCGTGACTGTTGTGCAGCGCCCGCCGCAGGCCGGCGGCCCCATCGTGCAGCGCCTCCACCGCATGACCATCCTCACTCAGCCAGCGCTCCATCGTCGTGGCCAGCCGCCGCTCGTCGTCCACGAGCAGGATGCGCAGTGGTCGCCGTGCCCCGGTGGTCATCAGATCCTCCTCCTCGTGTGCTCATATGTCCACGATACTCCCTGCCCATGAGAACACCGTAAGAGGAGCATAAGAGGGGGCTGAGGAAAGGCTAAGAGTTGCCTAAGGATCCGTTAAGCAATAAGTTCCCGATTGACTTCGTCAGCCTGTGGGCCGACGGGGGCAGAGCATCGCGGGCGTAGCGTGTAATTCCAGGTCGGAGAGGA
>JAABUM010000984.1_pt1 | contig 45233 bp, 43 predicted proteins | sample 5559161 | NCBI WGS metagenome assembly JAABUM01 (sample SAMN10711868, study PRJNA513369) | rock metagenome | isolation source: Antarctica rocks | place: Antarctica: Victoria Land, Siegfried Peak nord
CGTCCTCGCCGGACTTTTCGCCGATAGAGTCGAGGTGGTCCAAGATCGAGAGTGCGATGCGATCAGCCACAGCGAGACCGCGCGAAGAGTTAGCGCAAGCATTGAAGGCGGCGCTCGAACTCGTCACTGAATCCGATTGCTTGAGCTGGTTTACGCATTGTGGCGATCTGGTTACATCCAATTGCAATTAGCTATAATGTCTTTCAGTATTGAATCAAAACCTGCTTCCCCTTGCGGGGCCGTTGCAATAAAAATTTCCTTAACTTCCCTTTCCTCAGACCACGCCATAATTAGCGATGCAAACTCTTGTTTAAGAGCGAGGTGGAGTACATCAGCGTCTTCCATAAAACCCGCCTTCATGCTTGCTATTACTTCATCTGCTGCGGTAGTGCCAGCAACTTGTGCCTGCGTTGATTTAATCTGATTGTAGAGTCCGGCCAGATATGTCCATTGAGATGCGAAGCGAGTATAAAGAGCGGCATAGATTGCTGCAAATATAGCGGCAAACCATGGAAGTGTATTCTTTATTGCGAACCGAAGGGCAACACTGCTAAATACCATCTGTTTGGAAGGGTCTAAGACTTCACTGAGAATAACAGCCAGACTGTATATGATAATGGTAACTATGATACATCGGATAAAAATAACCGAGCCGCCATTCGCGCGGCGGTGACGCCAAGTAAGAAGGAATTCACCTGATAGGAGCCAAAAGGTTGTATAAAAAGTTTTGCTTATCAAAATCAGACTAACTCTGAGTATACGGCAGAAGCATAAATACAGCTTATGCATTATCCGTCGGAGTTTCGTTTGGCGCAATGGTGGATGCCTCACTTTCGGAGGGCGATGTGTCGGTCAAATACTTAATCAGAATCACTTCGTTGTGGTTCTCGTTGTAGATCATTTCGTCAACCATTTCGCGGGCGATGAGAATGCCGAAGCCGCCGGGACGCAGGCCTTTTTCTTCGCGTATTTGTTCGTGGTGCATCGGGTCGTGCGACGGATTGCTGACCGCCGCGTGTTCCAGTTTGTCGAAGGTGAAACCTGTGCCGGGGTCTTTGATGCGGTAGAGCACAATGCGCGGTGAGTGCAGATAGCCGACTTCGACGAACTGGCGCGCATCGTTACGGCCTCCGTGCTCGATAGCGTTGCGCAGCATTTCGCGGAAGGCGTAGGTGATATTTTCGCGCGTCTTCGGCTCGATGTCTGTTTTCAGTTGAGTCATGATGCGTTCGAGCGGGCCGATGGCGGCGAGGTCACACGGCACGCGCAGTTCGATCCATTCGGGACGCGCCGAAAGCACTTCGATGCGTATGTCCTGCGGCGCGAGATCGAAGACGGCTTTGATAGCGCTTAACAATTCGCCCAGATCAAAAGGCTTCGCCAGAAAGTCGCACGCATGATCGCGTAGCGCCGTGATCGCCGTGTCGGGCGTGGAACTCGCGGTCATCACAATCACATGCAGTTCATTGTTGCCAGCGCGCAGGCGCGAAAGCATTTCGAGGCCGTCCATGCGCGGCATCATAATGTCCAGAAGCACAAGGTCGATATTTTCCTTGGCGATCATTTCCAGACCCTCGAAAGCATCGCGCGCCGAAAGCGGATCATAGCCCTCACGCGCGAGCGCAAAGCACACGAGGTCTTGCAATTCCTGATCGTCGTCCACCACTAATATCTTTTTTGCCATAAAGTTTTCCGCGAAGGCTTCGCTGAAATGTCGAAGCGCCCGTTTAGTTGTTTGCCATTTGTAGAAAGAGATTGTCTGTGGCGACTTTGCGATTGACGTTGACGATTAACTGCCCGCGCAATGTTGCAATATTTGAAAGCCATCCGGCGACGCGGCGGCTTGAGATGCCCTTGCTCAATTGAGAGAGTTGTGCGCGTACGTCTTCGTTGACGAGTTGCGCTTCGTTGACGGGTTTCTCTTCGTCGGCACGCAAAGCGAGCATCCACATATCGCGCAGCAAGGTTTCCAGAGCAGTGAGACGCGATTCATATTCCTCTTTGTGTTTGGCGTCCGTCCATTCCTCGCTGGCGCGCAGGAGTCGCGCTCGATCCGTTCGCGGTGTGAGCGCTCCGACTATTTCGAGCAGCGCATCGCGGCGCGCCCTGTAAGCTTTGGCGTCGAGCGCAAGGGCGCGCCCGATGCTTCCCTGCGAAGCGCGCGCCAGAAGACGCGCGTCCGCCTGCTCTGTTTTTTTATCGCTCGACAGCAAATGTTTTTCGATCTCGGCAACTGTCAAAGGAGCGAAGCGGATCGTCTGGCAGCGCGAGCGTATGGTTGGCAAAAGCGCGGCGGGGCGTGCAGTTAAAAGTATCAAATGCGTGGTCTGCGGCGGCTCTTCGAGAGTTTTCAAAAGCGCGTTGGATGAAGCTTCATTCAATTGATCCGCTTCTTCGATGAGAAGCACGCGCGCCGCGCCTTCAAAGGGACGAAAGTTCGCTTCACGCTCGATCTCGCGCATTGGCGCGACATTGATAAAACGCCCGGCGGGACGCACGAGGCCAACGTCCGGGTGCTCGCTCCAGATGATTTTTTTGTTTGCTTCAGTATCGTCAAGCAGCGGATACGCGATGCGCGTCACGCGCGCGCACGACGGGCAGCGGTCACATGCTTCGACGCCTTCCGGCGCGCGGCACAGCAATGCCTTTGCAAGTTCGAGCGCGAATAACTTTTTGCCGACGCCCGCTTCACCGGTAAAGCACAACGCGCCCGGCACGCGCTCGGCAAGCAGCATTCGCCGCAGAGTTTCCTTCACACGCTCGTTGCCGATTAATCGTTGGAGCATAAAACAGTATTCAGAAGTCAGAAGTCAGGAGACAGAAGTAAGGCAGGAAGTACGAACGCAGGAAGCCATGAGCGTGATGAACGTTGACGCGATAAGTATGAACGCAACTGGTTTCGCTTCTTCATTCTGAGTTCTGACTCCTGACTCCTGACTCCTGTCTTTCTATTATCCCGCGTTCTCGCAAAAACGGTAACACGATTTCCATCATGCGTGCGTAGGTTTCATCAATCGAGCCGCTGGCGTCGATGACTTGCACGCGCTGTGGTTCGGCGGCGGCGAGTTGCAAATAAGCTTCGCGCACGAGTTCGTGAAACGCTGCGCTTTCGGCGTCGAGGCGATCCGCTTCCTGCGTTTGATGTGCGCGGCGGCGTGTGCGCAAAGTGCCCGTCTGAACAGGAAGATCGAAGACGAGTGTGATGTCCGGCATCAGTCCGCCGGTGGCGAGTCGGATTACTTCCGCGATCAACTGCGGTGAAAAGCCGCGCCCTGCGCCCTGATAAGCAACGGTTGCGTCGGCGTAGCGGTCTGTCAGCACGATGCGCCCTGTTGCAAGCGCAGGCCGCACAAGGGCGCGGACATGTTGCGCGCGGTCGGCGGCGTAGAGCAGCAATTCGGCGAGCGGATCAACCTGCTCATGTGCGTCTAGAAGCGCGGCGCGCAGTCGTATGCCGAGCGGTGTGCCGCCGGGTTCGCGCGTTGCCAGCACGTCTAACCCACGCGCTTGCAGATCATTTTCGAGGCGGTGCAGTTGCGTGGTTTTACCGCTTCCGTCAATGCCTTCAAAGCTGATAAACGTGCCGGACACTCGTGCCAAATGGTTTTCGTTGTAAGTAGAATTTAAGGAAGAGCTTTTGAGCCGGAGGGTTCGTTTGACGATGCGGCGGAATCCGGAACTGCCGTGTCTGTTGTGTGAAATCCGCGCAGCTCGCCGCTCGCACGTCGCGCGTGCGAAATGGTCGAGATGGCGTGCTTAAAGATCAAAAGCTCTTGCGAGCCGGATTCGAGCAGCATCGAAAATTTATCAAAGCTCTTGATGCGCCCGGAAAGCTTCGCGCCGTGCATCAAGTAAATCGTCACCGTGCTGCGCTCGCGGCGCACCGTGTTCAGAAATGCGTCTTGAATATTTTGGGGAGTCGGTTTGGCTTCCACCACAATCTCCGGTCGGGTAAATAACAGTTTCAGAGCGCGGCAATAACTGACACATCAGATTACACTACGCCTGACGAATAACGCAAAAGGAAAAGTCAAAAGGCCGGGCAAATAATGCTCGCAATATCGCGCATTACTTCTCCCTTGCAACCCTTATTCTTTCCCGACAATTCTTTCGACGACGCGCTCCTGTGTTTGCGGATCATCGCCGAAGCCTTCGACCCATTCGACGCCCGGTTCATGCCTGAACCAAGACACTTGCCGTTTAGCGTAATGGCGCACGTCGAGCTTCGTTTGTTCGACGGCGCTCTGGAGTGTTCGTTCGCCGCGCAAGTATTCGACGACGCGGCGATAACCATGTGCGCCGAGCGCGTTGGAGTCGGCAGGCACGCCGCGACTCAAAAGCCCGCGCACTTCTTCGACGAGACCGTTGGCAAAATGCGCTTCGGCGCGTCGGTTGATGCGCTCGTAAAGTTCGTCGCGCGGCGGCGCAAGCGCAATGACGCGAATTCGTGCGACGAGTGCGGGCGGCTCCATGCGCGCAGGCAATTGTTCGGACAAAGTGCGGCGAGTTTGCAATCGGACTTCGAGCGCACGCTGCACGCGCGGCCAATCACGCACATGCAGCGCAGCGGCAGACGCCGGATCGAGTTTGCGTAGAAGTTTGTGGAAATGTTCGAGGCCGCGCGTTGTTCTGAGCTTCGTCAAACGTGCGCGCAAATCTTCGTTTGTCGGAGGAGACGGAAAGAAAGGCCGCCGTAAAGCACGCAGATAAAAACCCGTGCCGCCAACGATCAACGCCAGATGCCCGCGCGCTTCGATTTCTTCAATGATCCGCGCCGCATCGCTTGCCCATTCGCCCGCCGTGTAATTGCGGATGGGCGGCACAAAATCAATTAAGTGATGCGCGACGCCGCGACGCTCGTGAACGGGAATCTTCGCCGTCGCAATTTCTATCTCGCGGTAAACCTGCACCGAATCGCAATTGATGATCTCGCCACTCAACTTGAGCGCCAATTCGATGCCGAGTTCACTTTTGCCCGAAGCCGTCGGCCCCGCGATAACGATGATCGGTTGCTCTGTTTCGTGGGAAATACTCACCAGCCAGAAAAGAAAAAACGAAAGAGGATTACCGCCCAGATAATCGCCAGCATCAAAAGCGCGCCGATGAGTTGTCCGCGAGAAAAACGCATCATTGAATCACAGTAAAAATTCCGCCAACTCTATTTCAGTTGGCCGCACGAGCGCCCGCCCGCTCATTTCAAACACAGGCACAAACCGCTGCCGCGTCAATCTGTGCATCGCCCGCAACGCTCCAAAGTCATTTGCCACATCGCGCTCAACGTATTCAATGCTGTGCGCATCGAGCCACGCGCCCGCCCGCGCGCACAACGGGCAATCGGGCACGACGTAAAGCGTAACGGTCGATGTGGATACGTTATTCTGCATACATATTACCTTCGCTGCATTGTGCGACGTTTAGCGCGCTGCTTGGGAAAAGCGTTTGGAGTCGCAATCGGCGCGTGCTGACCGCGAGGAACAATCCAAAGTTCCACGTCGCGTCGTTCGCGGTAGCCGCCGTCAACAATCACGATTCGAGAGGCCGCAATATGATATGTCTTAACCAGATGATCCTTTTCAGCTTTCAAAATCTTCTGTGCCTCGTTCGGAGAGTCGCGGTACACGCGTTTAATAGACTTGCCTTCCGCGTTATAAGTATAAGAATCACCTGTACGCTCTGCATAATACTGAGCATAAGCGATGATGTATGCTCGCGCACGAGGCAGTTTTCGCAACGTAGCGGCGTAGCCTTCAAGATTACCTAACTCACTCTCAAAGCTTCCGATGTAACTACCTTCTCCTTCAAAAGCTCCGGGATATTGAAATTCATCAAATTTGTAAGTTGACTCAATGTCTGTGAGTTGGTATGCCGATCCATCATCTCGTGGTTTCGGAGTTGCGCCGGTGGGCATAATCCAAAGCTCGGTAGTAAAGCATTGCGCCACTCCACCGTCTACTGTCAACAGACGTGCAGCATCAATGCCGCGTGAATTGACCAAATAATACTTAATGCCAAGAGCCGTTCTGTTACTCGAACCAAAAAGATCACGACGGCTGCGATACACAATAATAAAGCCTTTCATGCTTGATTCGTTTAGTAATTGCATTGCATAAGCATCGAGACGCGCCGCCTTATCGGAGGCATAAATATCACCGAACTCCTCAAACTTCCGAGCCTCTTGGTTGGTCGTCGTTTGTGCAAACGTAGGCTTGCTCGTCGAATGCGTTGAAACTGCAAACAGCAAGGTGGCGATAACCAGAGCAGTTCGTGCAATCATTTTATCTACCTTCAATAAGCAGTAAGAATCGGTTAGTAGCGTTACGAAGATTACAACGGGAGTTGCGTTAATAAAACTTCGTCAACTCGATGCCTGTGTAATACCACTTCAGGATTCGGTCATAGGTGAGGCCGGAGCGGGCGAGGCCATAGGCTCCGACCTGACAGAGGCCTACGCCGTGTCCCCAGCCGCGCCCTGTGAATGTGAAGGCGTTGATACGTCCCGTCGTAGTGGCGCGCTCGCGGTCAATGACGAAGAGTTGTTCGCGCAGGCCGAGTGCGGAGCGTATGCGCCCGCCGCGCAGATGCGCAGAACTGTTTGCGCCGATGAGTTCGAGATCGGTGGCGCGTCTGGATGAGCCGCGCGCGGCAACACGCAAATCAACGAGCGTGCCTGTGCCGCGTGTGTAACGCGAGAGACGCGCGGAGACATCTGCAAGCGTGAGCGTCGTCGTCCAATTCGTGAACGGAGAAAAGCGATCAGACGCCGCGCCGTTCGGAGCCGCGCGCGCTTCCAGATAAGCTACTTCGCCGCGCGTGTTTGTGTGGTACACGACGGGTTCGCCGCCGACGAGCACGAGCGAGCGCGTCGGGTAAACATTTTCGCCGTAAGCGCGGAAAAGATATGCGTCCGGGCTGACGAACAGAGTTTGTTCGCGGTTCTTGCCGGAACGAACGACGAGCGCGCCCGCAGACGCAAGACGCGCGACAGCTTTCTGCAAAAGAAATGTGTTGCGTGTTTCGAGCAGTCGCGCGATGGTGTGCAGAGAACGCGCGCGCGGCATTGCTTCGCGCGGCTTGAGCGTCGCGTCCGGGTACAGCGCAAGCTGTCCGTCGCGTAAAAGCAAAGCAACGTCGGCGCGATTGCGTTGCGGTATGTCGCCCGCATCGCGGAAGGAAAGCAGGTAATCAACGTCTGCGTTATTGAGCAGCGTGTCGGCGCGATTGTCTCCGTAAAAGACAGCGACGATGGCGGAACTAAAACCGGCGGGGCGCGTTGCGTCTTCGCCGATCACAAGATGAAAACCTTGACGTGAAAGCTGCGCGACGGAGGAGAGCCAACTGCTTACGTCGGCGTTTGTCGCGGGCGCGGCGAGCCACGAATCAGTGATGCGCGCGGGGAGTTTGAAATTATGTATGGCAAGCAGCGCTGTGTCGCGTGCAAGGCCAGCGTTTTCTTCTTTGCGTATGTCCGGCAGCTCGCGCGAGGTTTCGATGGTGAGCGGCAGGAATGCAGACTTGCCTTCTACGGCACACTCACGCCCGTGCAGGTAAGGCACTTCGCTGCCGAAAATGTTGGCGGCGTTTTCCGTGCGCCCGCCGCATGTAGACGTGTACAGCGCATTGATCGGCTCGCCTTTGTAAGTGGCGATGATGCCGCGCGTTTCTTCAACGGCGCGCGTCGAAAGCGTTTGCTCTGTCGAGAGTCCGCCGTAAACTTGCGAGCGCGTGGTGGGCAGCAAATCGAATCCGTCGGCGGCAAACTGTCCGCGATTTCTAAACGCGTAAGTGCGCGCGGCGACGGCCTGCGCCTTCAACGCTTCGATAGCCGGATACGCGCTGGGCGATAATTCATTAGGCACGACGCCGCGCACATAATCTTCGAGCGAAACGACGTTGACAACGGTGAGCGTGCCGGAAGGATTGGTGAAGACTTCGAGCTTCCCGCGATAAGGTTTTTCGTTGAAGCGCATGGGCGTCGCGCGCTCATCGTCGGAAGCGAACACGACGGGCGCGCGTGAATTGAACAGCCTCGATGCGCCCGCAGAGTAGGCGACGAGTTCGCGTGTTGGCGCGCTGATGCGCGCGACGGGGCGGACGCCGATTGGAGAGGCGGTGATGGAAGAAGCACGCGGCGCGGTGGGCGAAGAAGCGATTGGCGCGTTGATTGATGCGCTGGCACTCTTTGGCATATTGGCATCCGTCGGCGCGTCGGCAATCGTTTCGTCGTCCACATCGTCAGCGCCCGTTGGATAATATGTACCTTGCAAAATAGGCTTTGCGCCGGTGCGCGCGACGGTGTCGTTGTTTGCGGCTCCGTAGGGCGGGACGGCGTTTGTGCGCGGCGGCGGCGTAGCGTTTGGAAATTGTGGCAGAAGCCGTGGTTCGATACGCACGCGCGCGACATTGAGAATTTCCGGCGCGTCGCTTTCGTTTGCTTCCTTGATTAAACTTTTCGCGTTGGTGGAGATCGTCACGGAGCGCGCCTGCGTTGCGAGGCCGATGCGCAGTAAGGGTTCATTTGTGAGACGCGCCGTTGCGATCACAGGCGCGGCCTGTATACGCGTGAGCGGCGCACTCTCCGGCGTTTCCTCTACATTAGTGCCGCTGCTGCGGCGCGGGCGCGTCTGTTGTTGCGACTGTTCCTGCGCTGTCGCTATTGATGACATCAGGAGCGCGGCGACGATTAGCAAGGAGGTGACGCGCGAACGACAATCTCCGCCTCTAAACTTTTTGTTTCGTTCAAACATAAAGAATGTAATCACACTTAAAAATTGCTGTCGAAGTCGTGGCGCACGCCTGAACTTACCGCTGTTGCCTGCGACGCCCGCACGCCCGCACGCCCGCCTTATCTTATACCAACTTGCGAATTAGAATGGGTTTGTAAGGGGCAGCGATTAGTCCTGCCCTTTTCTTACGCAAACACGCGGGCAGGGACTAGCCCCGCCCCTACAATTTATTTCACTCTGATTTGCAATTCAGTAATGCGTTTTCTCATAGGGAGCAACGCTTTATTCGTTCTTGAGATAATCGAGCGCGTGGACGGCGAGCGAATGAAAGCGGCGGCGCACCTCGTTGATGTTGGCGAAGGGCAGTGCGCGTGCGTGCGTGCGGTTGGTGAGCAACACAAAGATGCGTTCGGGCGTGGGATCGATCCAGCAGCTTGTGCCAGTGAACCCAAGGTGACCGAAGCTTTCGGGCGAAAGATCGTTTCCGGCGGTTGAATCCTTCGTCGCCGCGAGTTGCCAAGCGAGGGAGCGCGCTTCTTCTAAACCTTCGGCCATATTCGCGTGAAAGAGTGTGCATGTTTCCGGCGCAAGCAAACGCGTTTCGCCTGCGATGAATTGTTGGGCGATGCGGAAAGTTTCGCGCGCAGTGGAAAAGAGTCCGGCGTGTCCGGCTACGCCGCCGAGAAAATAAGCGTTGCCGTCGTGTACTTCGCCCCAGATTAAATGTTCGCGCCATGCGTGCGGTTTATTCGATATAAATTCTGCGTCGCCCGTCGTGCGCTGTTCTTCGCTCATCCGGCGCTCGTAAAAATTTCCCGTTTCGCTCGCCGCGATTTCGTCGCGCAGAGTGATGGGCGGATTAAAAAACGTGCGTTGTAATTCGAGCGGCTCGAAGATTTCCGCGCGGGCGATTTCGGCAAGCGGCGCGCCCGCTAATTTTTCGAGCAGAATGCCGAGCGTGATAAATCCGAGATCGCTGTAACGAACGCGCGTGCCGGGTGCGGCTTCGAGCGGTTGGCTGGCGATGACATCGAGCGCGCGGCTTCGTTCGCCGTTTGTGATGAGCGCGAGCGGGAGCCACGCGGGAAGGCCGCTTGTATGCGTGAGAAGTTGGCGCACGTTGATCGTGCGTTTCTCCGGCGTGTCGAATTCCGGTAGATACTGCGCGCTTGAATCATCGAGCGACAGCGCGCCCTGTTCGATACGACGCGCGCAGAGCAAGCCTGTGATTAAAGGTTTGGTGAGTGAGGCGAGGTCGTAAATCGTGTTGAGCGTTGCGTGGTGCGTGGTGTGTTCGCGCACGGCATTTCCGAGCGCGCCTTCAAATACGACGCGGCCACGCTCGCCGACGAGATAGACAGCCGAAGGGAAGTCTCCTGCCGCGATGTGCTTCGTCAGCAAGGCTTCGATTTGATTTTGCTGCGCTCCGCTCATCGCTCTTTTTTGCCGAGCATGTGTAGTCCTGCGCGCGTCGTGTGTTCTTCGATTTCCTTGAGCGCCGAGAGAGCGGTGGCGAGCGCGCGGCGTCCCTCTTGGCCGCTGACGGGCGAAGGCAAATTGTTCTGCGCGGCATCAATGAATGCTTCTATCTCTGCGCGCAGTGGTTCGACATCCACAATCCCCAAGACGCGCGTATCGACGCCGGGACGCGCATTGATGTTTTGCTGTTGCGGCGGCACTAAACTGCTGATCGAAGCGTAACGCGTCGCATAATCAACCGCGACGTAATCGTGCGGCTGAAAAAAGCGCATCTTGCGTATGCGTTCTGTGCCGATGCGCGACGCGGTGATGTTGGCGACTGCGCCGCTCGCAAATTCAAGGCGCGCATTGGCGGCGTCTACGCGCGTCGTCAAGACGGGAATGCCGACGGCGTGGACGCTCACTACTTCAACATCTTCACCGACGAGCCACTGCACGATGTCCAGATCGTGGATCATCAAATCGAGCACTACGTCTATGTCGAGCGAGCGCGCGGTGAATTCGCCGATGCGGTGTATCTCGAAATAAAGCGGGCTGCGCACATGCGGGCGCAACGCGACGAGCGCCGGATTAAAGCGTTCGAGATGCCCGACTTGCAGAAGCGCGCCGCTTTTATTCGCAGCGGCAATCATTTGATCCGCTTCATCCAACGTGCGCGCGATGGGCTTTTCGACAAGCACATGAATGCCCGCTTCGAGCAGCGCGTAGGCTATTTCGCAGTGCGATTCGGTAGGCACGACGAGGCATACGGCATCGACTCGTCCGATCAGCGCGCGCCAATCAGTCGTCCATTCGCATTCTCTTTCGTGGGCAATGCGGCGCGCGGTTTCCTCATCGCGGTCTGCGACGGCGACAAAGTTCAAGCGCCCTTCTGTGTGGAGCACGCGATGTATGCGCGCATGTTGGCGTCCGAGATGGCCGACGCCGACGACGGCTGTGCGTAGAGACATGATGAAACAGTTTTCAGTAGACGGTTTTCAGTTTCCAGTTTTAAGCAGCGCGAAGTGGTGTGCTTGTCCGTTATTCACATTCGTGAAGATAAACACTCCTTCAATGAACTTGCCATGATACGCTACAGGCTTTTGGCTGACTACTGAAAACTAAAAACTGAAAACTGTTTTAACGGGTGATTGTGTTTGGAACTTTCGACGTTTGCTAAACGAGCCGGGCTTTTCTTTTTCGTCGCCGTCTGCGCTTTCTACTTTTATGGCTTGGGGCGCGTGCCTTTTATCGGGCCTGATGAACCGCGTTATGCGGAAGTCGCGAGAGAGATGTGGCTGCGCGGCGATCTGATTTCACCGACGCTCGGCGGGCATCTGTGGTTTGAAAAGCCCGCGCTGCTTTACTGGATGATGATGGTGGGCTACGGCATGTTCGGCGTGTCGGAATGGGCGGCGCGAATCAGCCCCGCGTGCGCGGGATTGTTGACGATTTTCGGTGTGTTTCGGATCGGGATTCGCGTAGAGGAAGCGCGCGACGGCAGGGAAGAATTGACGGGGATCGCTCTGTGCGGCAGCGCGTCGCTCGCGTCGTCTTTGGGCTTGATGATCTTCTCGCGCGGCGCAAGTTTCGACGTGCTTGTAACGATGACGATCACACTCGCGCTCGCATGTTTCTTCGTTGCGGAGATGGAATCCGACGAAAGAAAAAGAGGACGGCTGCTCGCCGGATTCTACGTGTTCGTCGGAGCATCGCTGCTGGCAAAGGGTTTGATCGGCATCGTGCTGCCGTATGCGATTGTGTTTGTTTATTTCGTGCTGCGGCGTGCGTGGCCGGATAATCGTGTGCGCGTGAGTCTGGTGTGGGGGACGCTCTTGGCGATATTCGTGAGCGCAGTGTGGTATGCGCCCGTGACGTGGCAACACGGCTGGTATTTCATAGACCAGTTTTTCATACAGCAACACTTCGCGCGTTTTCTCTCGAACAAATATCATCATCCGCAGCCGTTCTATTTTTACGTGCCTGTGATGCTGATGCTCTGCGTGCCTTGGTCGCTGTTTCTGGTGTGGGCGCTGGTCTCTGCGCTACGCTCCAATCATCATGCGCCGACATCGGCGAGCAAGTTGCGCGTCTTCGCCATCGCGTGGCTGATTGTGCCGGTCATATTTTTTTCCTTCTCGACTTCAAAATTGCCCGGCTACATTTTGCCCGCGTTGCCCGCCGCCGCGCTGCTCACAGGCGAACGACTCGTCTGTTACCTGCGCGGTGAAGCGACGGGTTTGATCGTGATGCGCGTCACAGGCGCGCTGTTGTTTTTGCTGGTGGTTGGCGGAGCGGTCTTTGCGACGCGCACGAACTATTTATCGTCGGCGGATACGCTAATCGTCGCTTTGCCTCTGCTTGCAGCAAGCGCCGTTGCCTTAATGTGGACGCGCCGACGGGAGTTGTGCGCGGCACTAATGATCTGCGCGATGTTTACCACGACGGCGCTAGGGATCAATTACGTGAGCAATCGTGTTTCCGAACGCGAATCCGTGCGCGAATTATTGCAACAGGCGGCGCGCGATGGCTTCGCCGCAACACCCGTTTTGCAACTGCATACCATCGAACGCTCTACGGAATTTTACGCCGCCGGACGCATTGATTACAACGAAGACGGCTCGCCGCTCAAGCTCGAAGGCGTCGCGCCATTGCTGGATGTCGCGCGCCGCAAAGGTGGCACGGCGCTCGTCATCGTGCCCGTCGAATACGTCAATCAATTAACGGGCAACAACGCGCTCGAAACAAAGTTGATCGGCGACAACGGCGATGTGGCGCTTGTCGTCGCGCGCGTGCGTTAGCGTTGCGGTTTAATCGAAGCTCCCGAGTTTAGTGATGAGCTTAGCGCAAACCTGATTGGTGTTTGCGGCAAGCTCGTGTTCCCAGACGCGTAGAATGCGCCAGCCAGCGCGTCGCAGGCGTGAGCGATTGCGGCGGTCACGCGATATGTTGCCCTGCACTTTCGCGTCCCAATAATCCTGACTAGAATGCGGGCGGCGATAACACTTCGGGCAGCCGTGCCAGAAACAACCGTCCACAAAAATCGCCACTCGTTTTTCATCGAACACGAAATCAGGCTTGCCGGGCAGTTCGTTCGCCTGCATACGCCAGCCCTTGACTCCTTTGGCAATCATCACCGCGCGCAAACGCCTTTCCGTCGAACGCACGCCGCGACTCTTGACCGCGCGCATGATTGCCGAGCGTGTTTCCGGCGAAACATGATCGGTGCGGCTCGTCATTCACGCGCCCCGAATAATTGCGCCGAAATGATTGGCGAGCGCTTTGGCTAAGAGCGGCGGAACGGCGTTGCCGACGTGCCGCTCCTGATCCGTTTCGGAACTGTGGAAAATAAATTTATCATCGAAGGATTGAAGGCGTGCGGCCTCGCGCACGGTGATCGAACGATTGTCGCGGTAGTGCGTGAACCGCCCCGAACCCGGATTGCGAAAGTGCGCGGTGACGGTAAAGCCGATGCCTTTGGCGTGCAGCCGCGCGTAGGCTTGGCTGTAATAGTTGTCGGAAAATCTCTGGTCGTCGGGCAACTGTGCATTGCCTTCGCCCTGCTTAATGACAGAAATCTTGTTCTGAAACTTTTTCGAGTGAGCGCGCGCTCTGTGATTGAAAAGTATGAACGCGCCATCACGCCGGGCGCGTTGGTAATCGCTCGCAGGCTCCGAACAATAGCGGACGCCGTCAATGTTCTCGCCTGATTGGAGCGGCGGCAAATCGCCCATCGCATCTTCTACGGTGACGAAGCGCGAATCGGCTTTGGCTTCACTGTGCGAATCGTGCCCGACATCGACGGAATCAAAAGCGCCGCGCGGAAAATCGAAATCGGAAATGCCGAGGTCTGCGCGAATGCCGACGATAAAGGCGCGGCGGCGTATTTGCGGCACACCGAACTGCGATGCATTCAGCACGGACGTTTTGACGACATAGCCGGAGAACGCTTCCTGTATCTCTTCGTTAAAAAGTCTTTGCCACGCCGAGAGCGCCGTCGGCACGTTTTCGATGATGATGCACTTGGGTCGTATTTGGCGGGCAAGTTCGACAAAGCGCTGCATTAATTGGTTGCGATTATCTTCGAGCCAGCGTTTACCGTTAGATGAAAATCCCTGACAGGGCGGCCCACCGATCAGAAAATCCAACTCGCCGGATTTCAGCTTGGACAAACGCAGAATTTCTTCGTCGCACACCTTGTTGAGGTCAGTCGGCCAGTAGGGAATTCGCGGATAATTCTTTTTGAAACTATGTGCCGCCGTATTGTCAATATCAACGAGCAAGCGCGCGTCAAAACTCAATTCGCCGGATGCGTCCTGTGCTTCGAGAAAGCCGAGCGTGAACCCGCCAACACCGGCGAAGAGGTCTATCATCGTGAGTCGCTTCATAGAGTTTGTCCGCTGATCCCGAACCGCTCTTCAAAAAGAAAATCGTTGAGGTCTGCCGCCGCTCCATCATGTATCCGGCTCGTCACGTCATCAATCTTCTGGCTCACTGAGTCGGCGGTTAAACTCGTTTCGGTTTTTTCAAGCTGAAAAATAGCCTCCCGCAAAATAATGTCTATGTAGCGCTGGAACAGATATTCGCGCCAACGCGTCGAGTTGGGCGTGTACTCGCCGATGATTTTTTCCGCAAGCGGGCGCGACGTATTGATCCAGTAGATTCCGGCGGCAACGTCTCCTGCTCGCTGGTGAATCACCGGATGGCGCGGGTCGCAGTCAAACGTGCCGCCAATCGGGTCAAGCAGATCAGCGTGGTGACTAAATATGCGATTGATTTAGATTTACAGGAATGGCTCAACGTTCAGGCCATCGCGTATGATTATTGAAGAAAGTCTGCTGCCGTCGATGAGAGTTACGCAGGGTTTGAACGTATGATTGGCTTCGATGATTGCGGCGCGTGTGTAATAGCTGGTAGTAATGAAAACGCCTTTCGCCGTCAGGCTCAACGCGCCTCTGAATTTGTTGATCTCGACGCTGCCGACAACATGACGCCAACGCTTGACTTGAACTTGAACGTGAGTGCCAGCGAAGAAATCATTTGTCTCACTAACGTAAGCATTGAGATCGATTCCGCCGTCGCCGGAAGCATTGGTGACGGCAACATCGAAGAATCCGTTTGCTTCCATCACGGTTTTGATGAACCGCTCAAATTTGTAAGGCTGAATTTGAAGCAGACGACTTCTTAAACCTTCTATTTCAAACAAAGCAGATGAAGCAATCGCTGGCTTCGGATCAATGGCTAAATCCGCCACCTCACGTTCTTCTTGGGATAACGGATTTTCTTTTCGTGATTCATCCAACAGAGCAGCGGAAATAGAGATGGCTTCGTTAATCGGCACAACGTCGGGCTGTTTGTGAATGCGAAATTCAAACAACCAGACTTTGCGAAGCGTTCTACGCATGTCCGTCTGCTTTTCCTGATAATGGCGGAGCAGTTCAAGCAAACCTAAGAAGCGATAGTTTTGCCGCCCGACGTTGATGAATCCGTAGAAGGGAATCGGAGCCGCGTATTGTTCGATCAATCGCTTGTTGCGCCCCGAAAGCTGTTGGTCTCCTTCACGGCCTTGAGCCGTGTAAATCAAAACATCGCCTTCGATGCGGTCATGGTAAGGATTCTCTGCAAACGATCTTGCCGATTCCTCAGCCGCAGTCATAATTGCGAGGTGTTGTAGGTTTTTCTTTGAATCAATCGACGGGCGTATTCCTCCCAGATTCTCCAATCCGAGAGAGAAGCGAATTTGGTCGTTTGTGTAATGCTCGCCGACGCGAAATTCAGTGACTGTGTTCATCGGCCTGAATGGAAATTCCTGATTCTGTATCAAACGTCGCATCGTTTCGCAGCAGCGTGGCGTGGATGTCGTTTGAGAGATTCTCGATTGTCGGGCCTTCGGCGGCGAGGCGTTCCAGTAGGTCATCGCTGCCGAGTATTTGATTTTCGCTGGAGAGAAACTCAAAGCACATCTGGCGAATGTCGGCGGCCTCTGTTGCATCGTGTTCGAGATGTTTGTTGAGGAAATAGTGGCCGTCCGCGTCGCGTATGAAAATCTTGTTTTGTCGAAGGCAGCGCTCGATCTCCATGAATGATTTCTCGCCGAAGGCGTATTAGAAACGCTCGTTGAGTTGCCATTGAAGTTCGTAGGCGGGCAGGGGGCGTTCGGCGTTTGCCAGCACCGCGCGAAGAGCGCGCGAAAGACTCCAGTTTTCGTGGATCAACAGCGTTTCGGGATTTTGCCGGAGCGATTTGAGCGTTACTTTAGGCAACGCCTTCACTGTTCGCCAGAGCCGGTCAGCCAGTTCGCCGTGCGTTGGAATTTCGAGCATCCGGCATACGTCGCCGAATGTCAACGGTGGTTCCGAGCGCGCGATTGCGCGATTTACGAAGTGCGCTTTGGAGACGAGAAATTTCTTTGCCGCGTCGCCCCACAAACGCAGTCCGTAATACCCAAAGCCGTAGTCGCGCACCTCTGTGTGCCTGCGTAGTAGGCTCGGCATAGAAGTTACAGACATCGAACGGAAACGTTGAAGCGCGCGCGACAGTTCCCCAACTGTCACAGGGTGGCCTGCCTGCGCGAGAGCCTTCGGCACAAGATCATAAACGTGCGCGCGTTCTTCGATGTCCCACTCTTCGAGCGCGAAAAGAAATCGCCCGAGATCAATAAAGCGTTCGTCTTCGCGCAAGATTTGCGCCAGCTCATAAGCGTTTGTTAATTCTGCGGCTTCGATTAGCTGCTCATTGATTGCTTCCGAAGTCGAAACGGGGCGATTCTCGCTGCAAAGCAACTGATAAAAATCTGCCGCTATCTTCTTTCACAATTTCTGTGGTAGGCGCATGTGGTGGCGTAAACCGTAAGCGCGGCGATCAAGCAGGTAAAATCCATCTTCGGGCCTGAGCACATTGGCGAGAGTAAAAGGCGTTACCGGAAGAAAATGGTCGCCGAACATTTGTCTGCCACGCTCGATCATTTCTTCAGGCGTCAGAGGGCGCTCGGCTTGCGATAAAACACGCCTCACCCAATCGCGTGTTTTAAGCTTGGCGAGACGAATCTCGAATTTATTGGGCGGCGAGAATTCCACTGCCAGAGAAGCATTGGGCTGCAAGGCTTCTAAAAATTCACGCGCTTCGAGATTAGCGAACGCTTCAATGGTTATTAGTCTCGCTAACGCTGCGTCGAGAGACAGCGGCGCGGCATCGTCGCCGAGAATCGTTTTCAGATGCCTACCTATATCGGCCTGCCGCCCTGCGATTAAGCCGCTGGATGTTTGTCCTTCAGGCCATGCCGGAACACTGGGCGCTAATTTTTCGATCAAGCGAATGTAGAAAGGAAGCGTGTAACGGCACGCGGCGATTTGTTCCGCGCCCAGCCATTCAGCCAGCAGTTCGGGAGTCAGCGGATGCACCGCTGCAATGCACCCTTTAGCAATGCCTTCGGATAATTCACCGGCCACGGAAACGCCGCCCTTGCTGATTTGCCCTATCGCTTTTTTCATCACCTGCCGAACGCGTTCGCGCGTTACTTTATAGCGCGCGCCGACTTCTTCCAGCGTCAGCGGCGCGGCGGCGCCCATCGCGCCCATGTAAAGCAACAAAAACTCGCGTGAGCGCGCGGGCATCTCATCGAGCGCCTTGTCGATAATGCGCACTAAATTGATTGGCGCGGGCGTGTCGGAGTTTGCCGCTTCGATGTCAGAAAGCTCGCCCGTTTGGGCGCGATGAATGATGCCTTCGAGTTCCTCGACGGTTTGCCAGCCGCAGTTTTTTGTGGCGCGGACTTTCTCTAAAGATACGCCATGAAGATCGCCCAGCAATCGAACGTCCATTCGCTCAAGCACATTGGCAAGGCGAACGGACATCTGTAATCGTTGGGTGCGCCAACCACGCGCGTGTTGCGGAACAACTAACTGTGTCAAGCCGCGTCTTTTTTTGCCATCATCATGATTGCTGTGCGTCGGTGCAATCAATTTGCTGTTGTAAAGCTGCTCGACGAAGGTTTGTAGCTCGTTGAGAGTTTTCTGTCCGCACGATTTTGCTTCTCCGATTTGCTCATACGTCAAACCGTGTATGTCGCCGAGATGCTCGCAGCCCAGATTGCCGAGCACGTTGCCGAGACGAACGGAAAACTGCATTCGCTCAAGCGACCAGCCGCGCGCTTGCGCCGGTATCAAAATAGGTTTTGCGAAATCCAATTCAGCAGATGCCATGAGGCGGCAGACCTTGCGTGTGCATTTCAGGATTGAACTGTCGCAGCGAAACGAATCGGGAGCGCTGCGAAAACCACTGTTAAAATTCTTGGTCGGAGCGACACTTTATCACAGGCATCGGCGGTCATGGAGCCGTGCGTAAAGTTTTGTCGAAGAAATCTATGACGCGGCGATCATAGGCTTCGCCCTGTTGACCGTTGGCCGAAGCGAGATTGACGCCTGTGAGTGGCAGATCGGCGTTGACTTCGACGCTGCTTTGATCGGGAAAGCAACGTGCGAGTGCTGTTGTCGAATCGCGCAGAGCGCCTGCGTCCGCGCCCGACAAGAGAAGCACGCGGCGGTCAGTCGTTCGTTTGGCGATGTCGCACGCCGCTTGATTTTCATAGCCGCCCAAAAAATAAAGCCGCGTGCCGAGTCGCGCGAGCGGCTCGATGAGGGCGTTGATCGCGCCGACGTGCCCGTTCGCCGCCATGCTCACCATCTCGTCCGCATCGCGTGGAATGGAATCGAGCACGAGCGCGCGCACGCTCGCGTCTTTTCCGGCGGCGTTGAGCGCCGTATATGCTCCTAGTTCGACGCCGTAAAGCCCTGCGCTGCCGCCGACGAATGGGCGTCCCTGCGTGGTCTTTAATGTGCGCAGATAATTGAGCGCGGCCTGCGTATCAGCGCTTTCTTTTGCGCCGAATGAAGTCCATTGGACGGGCGGATTTTCGCCGTGCCCGCGCAGATCAGGCCAGAGCACTGTGAAGTTGGTCGCTTCATTGATTTTGACGCCGAGATTCAAAAGCGTCGAGCGATCCGCGCCGTAACGATGCAGGAGAACGACGGCGGGCGCTCCCTCTGCGCCGCGCAGCAGCCAGCCGCGCGCCTGTGTGCCGTCTTGATTCGTCCACGTTTCTTCCGATACTTTTAATCCACGGTCGCTGATTAATTTGAACTTTTCCGGCGTCACCAGATAAGCATGGCGCGGCGGGCGCGTGATGCCGTAAACAATCCAGCCGATGATGCCGCCCGCGACGAGGACGAGCAAAAGCATAAGTGGCAGAAAAGCCTTAAAGAGTCTTTTTCCGGTTCTTCGTCGGGCAGCCATAGAAATCAGGAGCATTGAATAGAGTGCGATCAACTAAAAGCATCTTCGCACAGTTTATTTACTGCTCACTCTCCTTCACTTGTATCGTCGTTGGAAGACTGCGTTTCATGCGCCTGTTCGTAGTCTTCCGGCGTGTTGACGTTCATCAATAAAATTGCGGCGTTCTTCAAATCAGAGAATTCTTCGCTCGACACCCAACGCGTCCGCACTGTTTGCAAAAGCGCGAGCGCGCGGCGTTCCTGGTTTTCGATTAATGCTTGCGCCGGATTGCGGCACGCCGCCGCTCTATAAAGCGCGCATAAAGGTTGTGGCCGCCCGTCTTCTTGCACGGGCACGACGGCGTCGAAGTTTCCGCGCAAACTTGCGAGTCGCCCGAAGAGTTCCGCGCTGACGAAAGGCAGATCGCAGGCGACGATTAAAGCCCATTCCGCGCGACACGCATGAAGCGCCGCGTGTACGCCGCCGAGCGCGCCCCACTTGGCGTAAACGTCCGGCACAATCTGTAAATTGTTCGACGCCGCTTCCTCGCTTGCGCCGACGACGCGCGTGCTCGTTGCGATGGATGATAGCGCATCGCTGATACATGCGACAAAGGTACGCCCCGCGAGTTTCAATTGCGCCTTGTTCGCGCCCATGCGACTCGATGCGCCGCCCGCAAGAATAAAGCCTTCGATGTCCACAATTGATCGTCAAACATTTTTCGTCAAATAACAATGGTTGCCGAACGCATTGAACGCGCGTGCGTGTCGTTATTGATACTGTATGCGTTCTGCTGTTGCTTCCAATCCGGCAGCCTTTGCGCTACTCGCGCGACGGCCTGTATCGTTTCCGCCGAAAGCCATTCGGGAGCGATCCATCTTTGATGAACTGCAAGGCGCGCTTGAAGTGTAAAGCCGCGCGCGTGGAGTGCTTCGGCGTAAATTTTCGGCGCGAGCCATCGCTCTTGCGGATTGATACGGTCGCCATCCGGCGAAACGCCGCCCAGATCGCGCGCGCCCGCTTCGATTAATTCGACGAAACGCAAAGCGATGTTCGGCGGAATCTGCACGCAGACTTCCGGCGGCAGAATCTCTCTTGCCAACTGCACCGTATCGCGCAATTCTTCAAAAGATGGCGGCGCATAATTCCACATCGCAGTGTCCGCATGTGGCGTGAACGGTTGCACAATGACTTCCTGTATGTGTCCGTAAGCGATTTGAATTTCGGCGATGCGGCGTAACGTTTCTTCACGCCCCTGAAAAGTTTCGCCGATGCCGACGAGCAATCCCGTCGTGAATGGCACGCGCGCTTGTCCCGCCGCGCGCAGAGTTTCCAGACGCCGCGCGGGTTCTTTGTCGGGAGCGCGAAGATGCGCCGCCTTGCCGCGCACCGCGCCGTCAACGGTTTCAAGCATCATGCCCATCGAAGGCACAACGTCGTGCAGAGCTGTCAGTTCATCAAACGTAAGATTGCCGACGTTGATGTGCGGCAGCATGTCGTGTTCGAGCGCGTGGCGGGCGAGCGCGATCAAATAATCCGTGTAGCAAGCGAAGCCTTCGCGTTTGAGTTGCGCGCGAATATGCGCGGCTGTTTCAATGCCTTCGCCGCTCATTATCAAAAGTTCTGTTGCGCCTGCCTTGCGCGCTTCTTCGATTTCCGTTTGTGCCTGTGCGATGGAGAGAAGTTGCGCACGCTCACCATCGCGCTCGACGAATACGCAGTAGCCACAGGCATTACGGCAATAATGCGTCGGAATGAGCGTCCAGCTTGGCGAGTAAGTTACTGTACGTTTATTGAATACATTTTCGAGTTTCATTTACAGCGCACGACGTTATCACGCGAAGCAAGAGGGCGGCAAGAAAAGTAGATCGGATCGTATGCTATTTAGCAGCAAAAAATGCGGCGTGCGATGCCTCCTATATTGCATCGCACGCCGCCTGAGAGTAACTGAAAGAATCAGTCTATGCTGATCTTCAATGGGAGATACTAGAAGATGAACTTCGCCGCGAATTGAATGATGCGCGGGTCGGCTGTCGTTGTGATCTGCCCGAAAGTGCTGCTTGTAATGTTCGTATTCGGGTTATCAAATTCCGCGTGGTTGAAAATATTAAAGAACTCCGCACGCAATTCCAAGCCGAGTCGTTCGCCGATGAGCGGTGTTGTCTTCGCCACCGCAAAGTCAACATTGGTGCGGCTCGGCCCCCTGAAAGCGTTTCGGGGCAACGTGCCGTAAGTGCGCAGTGCCGGATTGGTCACAGCCGCCAAAGAAGTTGACGAGAGACCTACCCTTGAGAAGTTAGCCGGATCGAAATAGAAGTTACCCGTTCGGCTATTGAACGTTTGAGGAAGGCGCGGGTCATTGAAAACGGTGACGCCATTGCCAACGAGATTAACGCGCACAAGTTCGGCATCGCCTGCACCCGACGGGCCGGGTCGCGTTCTTGCGCGACTTAATTGAGCGAGGACGTCGAGCGGAAAGCCTGTTCGATAGGTAATGATTGGTCGCAGACTGAAACCCTGCGTCAGGCGTTTCGGAAGCGATGGTAATCTTTGTTCAAGCGCCATATCGAAAACACCGCTAAAGGTGATGCGGTGACGAATGTCGTAGTCGGAGCTGGCGCGAAACTGCTTCGCGTTGTAAAAAGGCACGCGGCTGTTGCGCTCACGGAAACCGGATGCTGTGTCTATCGAGTGCCCGTAGGTGTAGCCAAGAGTAAAGTCGCTTCTGCCAAAAAGGTTTCCGTACAATCTCTGTAAGAATCCTCCACCTTCAACCGCGTCGCCGGAATACTGTTTGCGCAAAGCCAATTGGAGTCCGTTGTAATTGGCTGAAGCGACATTGCGAAATTCGTCGAGGTAGCTGAAGCTAGTGCTTTGATTGCCGGGTTGCCCATTGAAGAGGCGCGTGGTTGTTCCGAGAATAAACGGGTTGGCATCAGTAAGCGACGTCAACTTGTGCGACGAACTGCCGACATAGTTCGCTTCCACCGTTAAATTTCTGACCAGTTCGTGCTGAAGGCTGAGATTGTATTGATAGATGTAAGGCGTGCGTAGCTTCGGATCGACGAAGTAAACGCCGCCACCGCCGAACGGCAGAAAGCCAGAGGCATCGAAATCAATGTTGCGGGCGGGCGGGCGCGAAGGAAACGAGTTCGGCACTCCCGCATTGACGAACGGCTGGCTGAAGATATTCGTGTCCGGGCTAAAAAAGAGATCGGCGAAACCGAAGAACGGAGCTTGCCCGTTGAACTGCAAATTATCTTCGCCCTTCAGGATGTCGTAAAAGACGCCGAAGCCACCGCGAATGCTTGTCTTGCCGTTACCGAACGGATCGTAAGCGAAGCCGACGCGCGGCGCGAAATCATTTTTGTCGGCGAAGTTCGCTCCCTTGGGCGCGCCCGGGTCGCCGGGGAACAGTAGTCCGATGGGCGCGTTCGGAAAGACCTGCGATCTTTGTCCGAGCTTAAGTGAGAAGGAACGCCCAAGCGTATCAATCTTCGGCTGGCTATATTCGTAACGCACACCGAGCGTTAGCGTTAAATTCTTGCGCACCCGATACTCGTCCTGCGCAAATCCATAGTAAGATTTAGTGCGGATATTGGATGGCGCTTCTCCGAACTGGAAAAATTCGTCAGGTTGTCCGAGAAGAAAATCAGCAAAGCTATTGCCGGAGCCGATACCTCCTGACGCCGCCGACCCGCTAAAGACAAATTCTCCGTTCACAAAAAAATCAAACACAGTGTTGTTTTGGTAAGGCGCATAATTGCCTCCAAACTTGAAGCTGTGTTTTCCCCTAATCAAGGACAATGTGTCTGTGAAATTGAAAGAGTTATCAATGAGAGTCGTCGGGCCTTGCGGGCTGAAGCCGATCACTAAGCCATTATCGAAGCTAAGTCGCGGCGGCCCCGTCGGATTATCCGGTGTAATCCCGATGCCTAGCTGAGAAGCGGTCGGCAACTGTCTTCCGGGTTTAGCCTGCACGCCGTTGCTGCGCTGCGCTGTGAAACGAAAGTCATTCAGCAAATTAGGCGAAAACACTTTGGTATAGCCAATATTAGCGAAGGATCGTATGCCGCTACCCTCGATTGGAAATCCTTTTACAAGAGCGCCGCCGCTAAACGGCGTCGTCGTCGGATTGCGGCTCTGCCCCAGCGTTACTGAAATTCTGTCTGATTGCGTCGGTACATAATCAAACTTTAACGTCAACTCATTCCGGTTGTCTGTTCCCGTGCCCTGCGATACCAACTGACCTGTTGAGGATGTGGGGATCAAACCATTGCTGATGAACCGTTGAGACGTAGTGTTTATCCGCGTAGGATCAATGATGCCGCGTGCGGCGAGCGCAGCATTTGGCTGAAATAAAGGATTAGCTTGAAGAAAAGCGACGACCCCCGCATCGGGGCCTGTTCGGGTCGCGTTTGAAAGCGAAAAGTCGCCTGCCAGCTCGGCGGGCGTAAAGGTAGTCACCGTGCCGGTTGTTATTGTTTGAACTAGCCGTTGGCCTTGATAGCTGGCGAAGAAGAAGAGTTTGTCTTTGCCGCTGTAAACTTCTTTACCGCCCTCGCCGAAACGCGGAAAATAAACCGGGCCGCCGACGGTAAACCCGTACTGGTTGCGCTTCAAAATGTCTTTCGGCAGCCCATTTCGATTGTTAAAGAATGAATTGGCGTTGAAAGCGTTGTTACGCACAAAATCATATCCGCTGCCATGAAATTGGTTGGTTCCCGATTTAGTGACAACGCTGATAATGCCGCCACCGTTGCGGCCATATTCCGCCGTATAATTGCTTTCGAGAATACGGAACTCGGCCACTGCATCCGGGTTCGGATTATAAACAACACCGTTGCTCAACAGATTATTATTGAGTCCGCCATCAAGCAGATATTCGACGGAATCTGAACGACCTCCGGCAATATTGAAACCGCCCGCACCGCCGTTGCCGGGATTAGTTTCCGTGACGCCGGGTTGCAGCAGCGCCAAACTCAAAACATTGCGCCCGTTCAACGGCAAGTTGACGACCGCAGGCCCCGTCACAGTTTGTCCGAGCGTTGGATTGCTCGTTTCTACCGTCGCCGCCGCCGAAGTTACATTCACCACCTCGGCCTGCGACCCGACCTCTAATTTAATGTCAAATCGCAATGTCTGGTTGATGTTAAGAATCTCCTGGCCGCTCTCTGCTTTTTTGAACCCTTCGCGCTCAACGGATACCTGATAAGTTCCAACGGGCACTGAAAGCACCTGAAAGTTTCCCTCTTTGTTCGGCGACAGTTTCGCGGCGGATTTGAGTGCCGGTGTTGGTCACTATGACTTTGGAATCGGGAATGACCGCGCCCTGCTGGTCTGTCACCGTTCCAATAACTTTGCCCGATGCCTCCTGCGCCCTTAAAGCGGTCTGTGCAGCTAAAATCAGGCATACTGTTAATGCAAATGTTTGCAGGCGACGACTAGCAGTGAGAGTTTCTTTACACATCTCGGGAACCTCCAAAAAGTTTTCAGCGAAGAAAAGCGGGTTGAGATACTGAGGTGTTCAGAATCTCAGGCGACACAAAGGAATTCGTAAATAGTATGTTGCAACTTATATTCCGTAACTACATACTGCTTACCGGTAATCATTTTTCCTAGAAAATACCTCCTAACTATCTACGCGGTTTGTGCCTCGGCGAAGAATAAAAATCCACAAAATTAGATATCTCCAACTTTTCATATGGGGCTATCAGAGCATTCATCCTAAAGTTGATGATGCAGCAACTCACGGCGGTAAGCGTCTGCTGGTGGTAGTTATTAAGCGTAGCTTGCAAAGCATTGGAAGATGGAGAAATTTGAAAATAGCATCGTTGCACTGCGAGCGCAGTATGCAGCGTCTTAAAGCCATGCTGCGACGCACCTTCGTTGATGCGCTTCTTCACCCTCCCGCGTTGCTTGATTTGCTTGACCACAATCGAAAGCCACAGTTATATTCATTTGTGATGGCGGTCGCCGTTTATCGCGTGTCGCGCGCATTTTGCCGCTCGCGTAGCGCCTGCCAATCAGAAGTTTACAGTTGTCGTAGCAGTTAGAGGTAATTTAATGAAAAGCAGTTCCATCCTTTTGTCTTTGCTGATGGTCGTGTGCTTCAGCGCCAACACTTTTGCGCAGGAAATAAACGCGCGTGGCGAAGCGAATAAGGCGGGCGTTGACGCCAGATTATTTCCGCTCGAAGACGTGCGTGCGGGCATGAAGGGCGTCGCGCGGACGGTTTTTTCGGGAACGGAGCCGGAAGAATTCGGCGTGGACATACTCGGCGTGCTGCCCGGTTATCCTGCGCCCAGACAGTCCGCGATTATCGCGCGCCTGACGGGAAAAAACGTCGAGCGCACAGGCGTCTTTGCAGGCATGAGCGGCTCGCCCGTCTACATCGACGGCAAGCTCGTCGGCGCGATTGCCTTTAGTTTCCCGTTCGCCAAAGAGCCGATTGCAGGCATTACGCCGATCAAGGAAATGATCGACATTTTCAATCGAGGTACGGCTATCACACAGGCGAGCACAGCACGCGAGCCACGCGCCGTTTCTTTCGCGCAACTCGCGTCAACGGATTGGAAACCGAATCTGCCGAAGCAAGCAACGGCTTCTGCCGCGCTCATCGCGCCCGTTTCAAGCGCGTCGCCGCTTGCCGCTTTGATGGGACAACAGGTTGCGCCGATTGCGACGCCCGTCGTCTTTGGCGGCATCACACAGGACGCGCTCGCTGCCTTTTCGCCGCAACTCGTCGCCAGCGGTTTGCTGCCCGTCTCCGGCGCGGGCGGCGCAGCCAGAATTACACCGCTTGCCAAAGCGACGGAACACACGCTCTTGCCCGGCACCTCCGTCAGCGTGCAACTCGTGCGCGGCGATTATTCGGTTGCGGCGGCGGGTACCGTCACCTTCCGCGACAATGATCGCATATACGCTTTCGGCCACCCGTTTTTGAGCCTCGGCGCGTCCGATATGCCGATGACCGAAGCCTCCGTTGTGACGGTTATTCCGAACACGAACAATTCCTTCAAACTCGCTGTGCCCGGCGAAATGGTCGGCAGCATATCGCAGGATCGCGCGACGGGCATTTACGGCCAACTCGGTCACACGCCGAAGATGATTCCCGTACATATCAACATGCGCACGAGCCGCGACAAAACAGAGACATACAATTACGAAGTCGCCAACGATGCTTTCCTGACGCCGCTTTTGTTGAACCTGACGATCTTCAACACGATCAACGCGACAGAGCGCAGCCTAGGCGATTCGACGATCAGCATACAGGGACAGGTCAACGTCGCAGGCCAGCAGCCGATCAACATCGAACGCCGTTTCTCTGCGATGAGCGCGGGCGCGATGGCCGCCGGATCAGTCGCCGCGCCTGTCGCTGCGCTGCTCACGAGCGGCTTCGAGAACGTCAACATCAACGGCATCACGCTCGACATCACTTCGACGGACACGAAATATGCGGCGACGCTCGAACGTCTCACGCTTGACCGCACGGAAGCAAAGCGCGGCGAGATTATCGAAATTCAAGCATACGCGCGCACGGAATCCGGCAAGCAATTCGTCCAACGCATTCCCGTCGAAATTCCGCAGGACATACCGCGCGGTTCCTTGCTTGTTTTCGTCGGCGACGGAAGCTCTCTTCAGCAAGCTTCCGCTTCGCAAATCTTTGTGCCGAACAACCTCGCGCAACTAGTCAGCGCAATCAACAAAGTGAAAAAGAATGATCGCTTGTACGTTAAACTTTATCGCCTGACGCCGGGTGCTGTGATCGGCACAAATGAGTTGCCGAATCTGCCGCCCTCCGTGGTTGCTACGCTCAACAGTGATCGAACCAGCGGCGGCTACACGCCGACTGTGCTTTCGCCGATCTATGAAAGAGAGTTGCCGCCCGCCGAATTCGTTATCTCCGGCCAGCAACTAATGCAGATAGAGATTGTGCGCTAGGAAATGCGCGCGCTCAACGAACGAATCGAGGTGAGGAACGCCCGTTGTTTCTCACCTCGATTCATGTGCGGGCGTTTGCCTTCTTTGAGGCGACGAAGAGAAAACGCTGCTCCGAATTTGGCAGGCGAGTGGACGTAAACGCGAGACCGCTTTTCCGTAGCTCTGCTTCAATCACATTCCCGCCGAAAAACAATAACGCTTCGGCGTGTTCAGCCCATGCAAGTAGTTTCGGAAACATCGCAACGAAGCGATCAAGCGCGCGACATGTGACGAATTCTGTGGTAGGCATCGGGAGTTTTTCAAAGCGTTCGGCGACCACGCTTGCCGCGCTCTGACGATTTACGGAACGCAACGCTTCGCGCAAAAACACAGCCTTCTTCGGCGACGCTTCGATCAACGTGGCTTTTATATCGGAACGCACGATCAAACAGGGAAGAACGGGAAGCCCCGCACCGGAGCCGACATCCGTGACACGCGCGCCGTGCGGCAAATGCGTTAGCAGTATTAAGGATTCGAGTATATGGCGCATCGCAAATTCCGCAGGCGAGCACGGCGCAACGAGATGCAGTCGTGGATTCCATGCAAGCACTTGTCCATAATAAGCAGACAACGCCGCCACGTCGTCCGACTTTAATTGAACTTCGTAGTCTGCAGCGTTTGTTAGCAACGCGCGCTCAAACTCTTCAACGTATGACTCGGCCATTGTTTGTTTCTCAGCGCACGGACGATTCGCAGCTCAAAGTAAACCGACGTTCAGATGCACCAAAAGAAAAGTGCAAAGCTATCATCGCATAAATCCATACGAAGAAAATTAATGATGAACGATTCATTGAGCGCAGAGCACGAACATTTAGGACGCATCGTGACGGAAATAATCGCGCGCTACACAAGTGTGCTTGATGAAGTACGCGTGTGCTCGGAAGCAGCGCCCGCCGATCTCGAAAAACTTTTCGACGAAGAACTTCCCGTGAAGGGAATCGGCGCGGCGGAGATTTTCAGGCGTTTTGAGCAGGATGTGTTGCCGCACGCGATGCAGATTCCAAGCCCGCGCTACTACGGATTATTTAATCCGACGCCGTTGCCGATTGCTGTGTGGGCGGACGCGCTCGCCTCCGCGATTAATCAGAACGGCGCGGCGTGGCGCAACGCTCCGGCGGCGAACGTCATCGAAGCGCGTGTGCTGAAGTGGCTCAGTGAAATCGTCGGCTACGGCGCAGGAAGTTACGGCACGCTGACAAGCGGCGGCTCGGAAGCCAATCTCGTCGCGCTCAAGTGCGCGCGTGACCGCGCGGCGACGGGCGTGCGTGAGCGAGGGCTTCGCGCGGCTTCCGGCGACATGATCGTTTACGCTTCCGAGCAGAGTCATTATTCATTTGAAAAGAGCGTGGACATTCTCGGCATGGGACGCGAGAGCCTGCGGAAAATTGCCGTCAATGATAATTTTCATATCAAGATCGATGCGCTGCGTGAAACGATTGAACATGATGTTCGTGCGGGGCGAATCGTTTGTTGCATCACGGGCGCGGCGGGCGCAACCTCAACCGGCATCATTGATCCGCTCGATGAATTGGCAGATGTCGCGCGCGAGTATAATTGCTGGTTTCACGTTGACGGAGCATACGGCGGCGCGCTCGCGCTATCGGAAAAGCATAGACATCAGTTACGCGGGATCGAGCGTGCCAACTCCGTGACGATTGATCCGCACAAGTGGATGTTCGTGCCGTTTGCGTGCGGCGCAGTGCTCACGCGCGATGGCGGAAAGGTGCTGCGCGACGGGTTCGACATCACGCCCGAATATTTGAGCGAGCGGCGCGATCATCTCGGCGGCGCGGATGTCGAATACGACTTTTTTCGCTACGGGCAACTCGGCACGCGGCGTTTCAACGCGCTGAAGTTATGGATGGCGCTGAAGTTTTTAGGCGTCGGCGGCTACGGCGAAATCATCGAGCGCCAGCTTGAATTGACAAATTATTTCGCGGGTCGTCTCGACGGATTGAAGGATTTTACGCGCATCGGGCGAGTGGAAACCGCCGTTTGTTGTTTTCGTTTCACGCCACAGGAATCGAAGGATTGGGCTGGCGCGGCACAGGATGATTTGCAGCGCGCTTTACAGCAACGAATCGAGCGAAGCGGCGCGGCGTGGATTTCGACGACGGTGCTGGGCGGACGGCGGGCGTTGCGCGTCAACATCAATAGCTTTCTGACGGAGCGTCGCCACCTAGATGATCTGGTAGAATTATTGCAGCGCGAGAGCGCCGAGTTGGTGAAGGGGGAATGAGGATGAGTTTGACGAAAATCTCCACACAAAGCGTTTCCGTAAGAGCAGCTTTACGGCTGCTGTTGCTCACGGCTTTCGCGTGCTTTACACATGCCACAGCGCAGGAAGCCAACGTGCGTTCGTTGCCTGCGATAAAAACGGCTGCCGAGTTCGATAAACTTGCGCGCGTTTACACGGACACCAACTACGCTCTGCCGCACGTGCTGTTCGTCATTGACCGCAAAGACAAAGACAAGATTTATTTCGTCAACACGAAGCTCTACAGCTTTCACAAGGATTTCGTCAACGGCACATACTTATCGCTCGAACGCGGGCGCGAGTTCTTCGAGAATAATTATCTAAAGCCGAATCGTCGCTTTATCATGGGCACGCTCGCCTATCAATCGCCGGTCAAGCGTTATACTTTCGAGTTCTGGGAAGGCGACACGATCACCGGCGATCAAATAAAATTAGCGTCCGACATCGTCAACAAATCCTTCTTCGCGCCCGTCGCCTTCAAACCGAACTCGACACGACAGGATGAAGCGTCCGCGTCCGTCAAGGATTTGCCGCGCGTGCTGGAAAGCGACATTGCGAAAGAGCAGTCGTATGAACCTTTGAACGTCGCGCACGGATTAGGGCGCATACACATCATCAAAAAACTAGACGACCATGTCGAGATCGGCTTCAACGAAATCCTTGTGCTAGACGAAGTGCCGATCAGCCTTCCGCCCGTCAAGGGAATCATCACGACGAAGCCTTCGACGCCGCTTTCGCATATTAATTTGCTGGCGAAATCGTGGGGCGTGCCGAACGCCTACATCAAAAATGCGGCGGAGCTTTTCCGGCAGTATGATGGCTGGTGGGTTTCGTTCGACACGCTGCGCGACACTTATAAAATCAAGCGCGCCGACGTTAAAGAAATAGACGAATACCAGAAGCGTTTGAAAGTGCGGCTCGACGTGATGACGCCGCGCTTTAACTTAAATGAAAAGCGGCTCGCCGGTTTGCATGAGCAACACGCGGGAGATGTCATCGCTTACGGCGCGAAGTCCGCGAATCTCGGAGAGTTGATGCACGCGCGCTTGCCCGGCGTCGTCGTGCCGGACGGCTTCACGATTCCGTTTTTTTACTACAATCAATTTCTCAAAGAAAACAAACTCGACGATGCGACTTACGAGATGCTGAACGATCAAAAGTTTGTGCATGATCCGGCGTATCGTCGCGCGCGGCTCGCAGCGTTCCGGGAAAAGATCAAGGCGGGAATCGTCAATCAGACGTTGCGCGCGGAAGTTTTGCGACACGCGCATCGAGCGGAATTTGCCGGACAAAGTTTCTTCGCGCGCAGTTCGACCAACAGCGAAGACTTGCCGAACTTCAACGGCGCGGGACTTTATAGTTCGATGCCGAATCTGCGCGGCGACGATCAACTCATCGAAGGCATCAAGAGCGTGTGGGCTTCCGTTTGGAATTATGAAGCTTATGAAGCACGCGAACGCTCGAACATAGACCACTCGAAAATCTTTATGGCGGTGCTCGTACAACAGGGCATCAATTCCGAAAGCTCCGGCGTGATGATTACGACAGACCCGTATGACCGCACGAACAAGGACGCCGTTTACATCAGCGCTAAACGCGGCCTAGGGATGAAGGTTGTCGAAGGCCAGAAAATCGCCGAGCAGATTATTTTTCGCCCCGAAGCCAACGCCGTTCGCGTGCTGACGCGTTCAGCCGAAGACAGCCTCTTGACGTTCGACGAAAAAGGAGGCATTAAAGAGATACCGATTCCAGATAGTCGCGCCGTCTTGACCGATGAAGTCATACGCGGACTCGCACGCGCTGCGACGGAAATCAAGGGTGTTTTCAAAGGCCGAGAACAGGACATCGAATGGGCAGTCGTGCGCGGACAAATTTATATTGTGCAGGCGCGCCCGTATATCGCCGGAAGCTAAAATGTTGACGATGCAAAAGCAGTTGAATAAGTTCACGTATGTTCTCTGTTCAATGGCCTGCGTGCTTTTTTTCTGCGCGTGCGGCAAACAGAATGCGACGAATCAAGCGGCGAATGCCGAACCGACTGCCGCGCCTGTTTCCGTTGCGATAGATGCCGCGAACAATGCTCCGCCCGAGCAGATTGATCTTTCCGCCTACAACGCAGACATCGCGCGGCTGGAAAACGCGGCGGCGAAAGCGCCGGATGATGAAGCTTTGCTTGCGCTCGCAAAAGCATATCTGGCGCGGGCGAAAGCTTTGGCGAAGGCGCGCTCATTTCGCCCTGCGCTCGATGATTGTCGCCGCGTGCTGCAGTATGACCCGGACAATGAAGAAGCGCCTCGCCTGTCTGCCAGCATCACGGAAGCTTTGCAGCAACGGGGACAGCAAGTCCCGACCGAAGGCAACGAACCGCCGCCGCTCGGCATTACGCCCGACACCATTGCTGGCGACGGAGCAACCGCGCCATCTGCAAACGCTAAGAGCCAACCGTCGCCGGAACGTAAAAAGGGAAAACAATAGTTTGATAGATCGTGGATCGTAAACCGTGATAAGACTCAACGCGTTTGTTCGTTCACGATTCACGATTCACGATTTACGATTCAAATTCTTATGCTGATTATTCCCGCCATCGATTTGAAGGACGGCAAGTGTGTGCGCTTGAAGCAGGGGCGCAAGGCAGACGTTAAAATTTACGACACAGACCCGATTGAAATTGCGCAGAGCTTTGAAGCGGCGGGGGCGCGTATGCTGCATGTCGTCGATCTGGACGGCGCGTTTGCGGGCGGCGATTCGCGTAGCCGCAAAGTTGCCCGCAAAATTATTCGCGCGCTCGACATCCCTGTGCAATTCGGCGGCGGCCTGCGCACGCTCGCCGACGTGCAGCAATTAATCGAATTCGGCGCGGCTCAGGTTGTCATCGGAACTCTGGCCGCCGAATCGCCTGAGACGCTGGAAAATTTTGTGCAGCTATTCGGCTTTCGCATTTGCGTCGGCATAGATGCGCGCAGAGGTTTCGTGATGACGCGCGGCTGGGAAAAGCAGGAGAAGATGTCCGCCGTCGAACTCGCGCGTCGCGTCGCGGATGCGGGCGTTGACCGCATTGTTTACACGGATGTTTCGCGCGACGGAATGCTCGAAGGCGTCAACGTCGAACAGACTTGCACTATCGGCAAAGAATCCGGTTTGCGCGTCACGGCTTCGGGCGGCGTCTCTTCGCTCGACGACATACGCTTGCTGCAAGACGCGCGCGCCTGCGGCGTTGACAGCGTCATCATCGGCAAAGCCCTTTACGAAGGCCGCTTCACTTTGCAAGACGCACTACGCATCGCCTAAATAGTCGCCGTGCAGCTTCGCAGTGGTACGCTGTGAAACTAGAGATTCTGCATAGCCTTGTTACGAAAGGAAGAAAATGATCCGGCTACCCCGAGCGGTAATTACCGTCGTTATAGTTTGCTTTGCTGCAGCAAGCGCATTTCTTGCTTCACCGAAAACGTTGCTTGGACAGGCGCGATTCGCGGAGACTCCGCTTCAGTTTGATGGAACTTATCTGCTTATGCCTGTATCGCTGGGTGGGCTTAACACAACATTCATCGTGGATACGGCGGCTGGCGGAACTGTCAGCTCACCGACGACGCGCGATGCTCTGGGCTTTACGGAGAAGGACGGGACGTTGGTTGATGTGGTCGGAGCCGGGGGCGAGGTAAAATATCAGGCGTTGGAAGTACCCGATTTCAACATCGGAGGATACTCGCGTTCTAACTTCGGGGCGCTCGTGATAGACCTTTCACGCTTCAAAAAGAGACCCGGACAACCCTACGCGGGTATCATCGGCAACAACTTCTTGAGCGATTTCGATGTAGAAGTCAACTTGCCTGCTTCCCGATTTCGCCTTTACCCACATGACAAGGACGGGCGCGCAAGTTCTCCTGCGCTCGATGAACGCCTTAGTGTTCCCAATGAAGCCGCCGATAAAGGTTTTATTGTTCTCAAAGTTCTGATTGAGGGTAAACCGGTCACAGCGATTTTAGATACAGGCGCGCCGACAAGTGTGCTCAATTGGAATGCCGCAAACCAAGCTGGCGTAACAATGCAGACGAAGGATTTGAGACGACGGGAGAAAGGGACTGGCGGTTTATGCGCGCAAGTCACCGACACGTACCTTTATCGGTTCAAGCGAGTCAAAGCCGGACGCACGAGTTTCAAAGTCGGCGAAGTGCGTATTGCCGACTTACCAATCTTTAAGACGCTCGGGCTAGGCGATAAGCCAGCAATGTTGTTCGGGCTGGATATGCTGAAAGACCATGTGCTGTTTGTTTCGTACAGCACGAAAAAGCTTTACTTCTACAAGCCGAAGTAAAACTTCATTTTACATACATTTCCCGTTCTAGTGTAAATAGCACAACAAGTCTTTGCCTCTAACCGGTCGGCAACATGCCTTTCAAAATTCTTTGCTCCATTGATTTGCTTCATCGACTTGAGTGCCGCGCTCGTCGCAGCTAAAGATCAGCGTTGTTTCATAATTTTTAGGAACGCATTTGATTGAAAATTGAATAACCGGCAATGGAAATAGGTTGCCGTTCATTTCTTTATGTCTGGAAAAATCTTTGTTGACGGATTGCTGAAGGATCGCGTTGCGTTTGTGACCGGCGGCGGCACGGGCATTACGGGCGGCGTTGCGCGCGCGCTCTCGGAAGCAGGCGCGCGTGTTGCCATCTCGAGCCGTCGCATGGAACATCTTGAACCGGCGGCTGAAAGGATTCGCGCGGGTGGCGGCCATGCGTTCGCAGTCGCGGCTGACGTGCGCAATCCCGAAGAAGTCGAAGAAGCGATTGCCGCGACCATCGAGCGCTACGGCAAACTGGATATCGTCGTTAACGGCGCGGCGGGAAATTTTCTCTGCGCGGCTGAAGAACTTTCGCCGAACGGCTTCGGCACAGTCGTTGACATAGACCTCAAAGGCACGTTCAATGTTTGCCGTGCCGCTCTCCCGGAACTCAAAAAAACACGCGGTTCGATTCTTAATATCAGCGCGACGCTTCATTACTTAGGCACGCCGATGCAGTTGCACGTTTCTGCGGCGAAGGCGGGCGTTGACGCGCTGACGCGTAATCTCGCCGTCGAGTGGGGCGTGCATGGCATACGCACCAACGCCATCGCGCCCGGCCCCATCGAAGACACGGAAGGCATGACGCGCCTCGTTCCCGAAGACATTAAAGAGCAACTGCGCCAACGCATTCCTCTCAATCGCTTCGGGCGCATTAAAGACATCGAACAAGCTGCCGTTTTCCTGTGCTCCGATGCGGCGAGCTTTATCAACGGCGCCGTGCTTGTCATCGACGGCGGCCACTGGCTCGCGACGAACCGTCTGCTTTGACGTTTAACCTTCACTGCTTTCAGTCGCAAATCGCAAATTTCCTATGTCCAAGATTCGCCTTCTCTCCGATCATTTAGCCAATCAGATTGCGGCGGGCGAAGTCGTCGAGCGTCCGGCGTCTGTGGCGAAGGAGCTTGTCGAAAATGCGATTGACGCGGGCGCGCGGCGGCTTGTGGTAGATGTGGAAGCGGGCGGACGCAGGCTGCTGCGCGTGGCGGACGACGGCTGCGGAATGACGCGCGACGATGCTTTGCTCGCCTTCGAGCGTCATGCGACATCGAAGATCGCCAGCGTCGAAGATTTGAATCGCATCGCAACGCTCGGCTTTCGCGGCGAAGCGCTCGCTTCCATCGCGTCAATCGCGCGCGTCGAACTTGTGACCTGCGACGATGGACGCATCGCCGCAACGCGCATCGTTATCGAAGGCGGGCGAATGCGTGATGTCAAAAACGCGGCGCATCCGCGCGGCACAACGATCAGCGTGCGCGACCTTTTTTTCAATGTTCCGGCCAGACGAAAATTTCTGCGCTCGGAAGCAACGGAGAGCTTTCATCTCACCAATCTCATCACGCACTACGCGCTCGCGCATCCCGAAATCGCTTTTACATTAACGAACAACGGGCGCGAAGTTTTGCGTGCGACTCCGGCGGCTGATTTACGCGAACGCGCTTACCAGATTTTCGGTGCGGGCTTTCTCGAAAATTTGTTGGAGCTTTCGGGCAGCGGACAAGCGTCTGTTGCGCAGTTGCGCGGGTACGTCTCTGCGCCGATTGAGAGACGCACTTCGCGCGACGCGCAGTATCTTTTCGTCAACGGGCGCTTTGTGCGTGACCGTTTTATTTCGCGCGCCCTCGCCGAAGGCTACCGGACGATTTTGCCGCCGGGAACCTATCCTGTGGCGTTGCTGTTTCTCGAAGTCCCGCTTGAGGAAGTGGACGTTAATGTGCATCCGGCGAAAACAGAAGTGCGCTTTCGCCGCGCCGCCGCCGTCGCCGATGTCGTGCGTGAAACAGTGCGCCATACGCTTGCGAGCGCAGGCCACGCTAGATTCTCTGCAAGCGAAACACGCGCCGTCGAAAACGAACATGCGAACGCTGAAACCGAATCGCCCGCGCATGTTTCAAACATCGCGCGAGACGCAACGTATTCAAATCCGCCTTCATCGTTTGACGCGGACGCTTATGTTTCCGGCACACCTCATCAGTCTCACTCCACCGATTCATTCGTTTCAAAGTTTCAAGAGACTACTTCCGCCGCGCCGCAGCAAAATTCGATTGAGTTTGATTCCGCAATTTCTGCAAACGGCGCGGAAGAAAATAATCCACTCGAATATACGTCGAGCGAAAATGCGCAGCTTGATCGCCATGCGTTCGTGGAATCGAGTGGAGACGCGCAGCAACTAACTGCCGCGCCGTCGCACCATCTCTCTGCAAATTCTTCGCGTGAAGCCGCTACCGTTGTCGAATCGAATTCAGCGCTTCCGCCTATTGTCTCCGCCGCGGGATTGATGCGTGAAGTTTCTGCGCAGGCAATGTCTAAAAGCATTCGCCCGCTCGGTCAACTCGACGAAAGTTTTATCATCGCCGTGGATGCCGGAGGATTGCTTTTGATCGATCAACAGGCTGCGCACGAACGCATACTCTTCGACAAATATCTTGCAGGCGAATCCCTTCGCGCCGCCGAATCGCAGCATTTACTTACGCCTGTGACGTTTGATCTGACGCCCGCGCAAGCAATCGCCTTCGACGCCGCGAGCCATGACTTGGAAGCCTACGGGTTCGGGCTAATGCGTTTGTCCGGGCGCACTGTGGCGATCAAGTCTGTGCCCGCCGAACTGCCCGCAAGCGAGGCGCGCAATCTGCTCTCGGAAATTCTGGAAACCGTGAACTTCGGGAAACGCGATATGATGCGCGCTACTTCGCGCGAGCGCATCGCGGCGTCTTTAGCTCGCCGCGCCGCCATCAAAAGCAACACCGCCCTGTCGGCTGAGAAGATGCAATGGTTGATTGATAGTCTACTTAAATCTTCTTCGCCGACGACCTGTCCACGCGGACGGCCTGTCGTTTTGCGTCTCGCGGCGCGCGACATATTGCGCGGCTTTCACAGAACATAACGCATATGTCTAAACGCTCAATGTCTTTCACAAACGATGCTGGCGATGCGCGGGAGTTCGTTGTCTTTCGCCTCGAAGATGAATACTTCGCTTTCGACATTGCGGACGTGGCCGAAGTGTTTTTATATACAGAGCCTGTGCGAATGCCGCGCGCGCCGAAATTTCTCGCTGGACTCGTTGACGTGCGCGGTGTAATGCTGCCCGTCGTAGATTTGCGCCTACGCGCAGAGTTGAATAATGATGCCGTCCCGCGCCACATCATCGCCGTGCGTCTGCAAGACCGCTTTATCGGCGCGATTGTCGACGAAGTATGCGAAGTCTGTGCGGCGAATGAAGATGCTATCGGCGACATTACACTGTTCGCCGAAAAACTCGATTTGCAATTCATTCGCCGTGCGTTGCGTTGGGGCGCGCATCGCATTGTGCCAGTGATGGACGCCGCCAAACTTCTTACGTCCGTCGAAACTCTCCGCCTCAAACGCCTGCGCCCGCCGCGCAGACGACGCGGCGAGAAATAGCCAAGCGCTAAGATTAAGAAAAGCATGAAGGGCAGAAAGCATCACGCTTTTTGCCCTTCATGCTTTTTGCTGCAATTCAATTGCTTAGTGCTGTGTTTGTTTGTCGTGCTTTTGCCGGTAAATGGCACGGCTGGAGTGATTCAATTCGCGTTGTATATGGCGGCGTTCGCGCGGCGTGAACCGCCCGCCGGATTGACGCGCGTAAGCTTCATTGACGCTGATTTTCGCTTGACGCGCTTCGATGCGTTCCGCTTCACGTCTTGTTAAAGAGCCGTTTTGCTCGCCCTGAAGAATGCGTTTCTGCTGATCCTTCTGGCGCGCGTTGATGCCTTCCGGGTGATCGCCGCGCTCCTGCTCGTCGTGCTTTTGTTTGTAGATAGCGCGATTGCTGCGGTTCAATTCGCCTTGAAGACGACGGCGTTCGGCAGCCGTTAATTTACCGCCGGAGCGCCGCGCATACGCTTCGTCAACATTGATTCTCGCTTGTCTGGCTTCGAGCCGTCCGGCTTCGCGGCGCGTCAACTCGCCGCTGCGCTCGCCCTGCCGAATGCGCTGTTGCTGCCTGCGCTCGCGCGCGTTGATTCCCGAAGGATGTGTACTTGTTGTTTGCGCCATCGTCGCCGCCGGAAAAATCGTTGCCGCAACAAGCGCCAATGACCCTAATAATATCGTGCGTTTTTGTTTCATCGTTCCGTCTCCTAATCCTTCCCAAATTTCAAAATCGAGGAGAGCACGGAATTATGACGGACGGCAGCAGGAAAAAGTTTGAAAATATGAAAGCACTTTCAGTTTAGCGTTGATCCGGCTTGCCTGACTATTCGATGACGGCCAGCACGTCGCCCGCGTTGACGGTTGCGCCCGCCTCAGCCTTGAGTTTCACGACGACTCCGGCGCGCGGCGCTTTCAATTCGTTCTGCATCTTCATTGCTTCGACGACAAGCAAACTGTCGCCCGCTTCCACACTTGCCCCTTGCTCGACGAGAACGCGCACGACTTTGCCGGGCATCGGTGCAACGATCTGCGCCGAGCCGTCCAGCGCGTGCGCGCCCCTGCGCTGCCCGGAACGCCTGCGCTTCGGGTCACTCACCTCGACGGCGTAGGCTTGATTGCCGATATAAACTTCTGCGATTCCCGCCGCGCCGCCCGCCGCCGTTTTGTCTACGCGACACTGATAGACGCGCTTGCCGTTGAAGATCAAACGAATTCCTGCGGCGATGTCACGCGCGGTAATTTCGTAGCGACGCCCATCGACGACGGCGACGAAACGCGAGGGCTTATCGGCGTTGCGCTCAAGACTTACTTCATGCGATTGTCCGGCGATGTCTGCGATAAGTTTCATTGCGTGTTCATTCTTTCATCGAACGATGAAAAGTTCACAATAAGTTTTGCGATGAAGTTTCGTCTTTAACTTCAGGAGTTGTGCAGTGCGGCGCGCCCGGCCATCCGCCAGCGGCTTTCTTCGCGTTTCTGCTGAAAGGAGGTCGAAGCGTCGTGCGGCGTCGCGGTCAAATTTCTTTCACCAGCAAAAGTGTAATCGAGCGCAGCGGCGATGATCGCCATGTCCCGGCGTTGTTGTTCGTCTCCTCCGGCAGCATTATCAGCATCATCATCAGCGTGTGCTTCACGTTCTGCGTTGCGGCGCGCGAAAAAGCGTTCGATGAATCCTGTGTCGAGACGGCCTTCGATAAACTCTGCGTCGCGCACAATTTCACGGAAAAAGGGAAGCGTCGTTTTAATGCCGCCGACGGAGTATTCGTCGAGCGCGCGGCGCAGGCGATCAATCGCTTCAGCGCGCGTGCGTCCCCACGCGGCGAGTTTGGAGATCATCGGGTCGTAGTAAATGGAAACTTCCGCTCCCTGTTCGACGCCGCCATCGTCGCGTATGCCTGCGCCTGCTGGCACGCGCAGGTAATTGATTTTTCCGGGCGCGGGCAAGAAATTGTTGTCAGGGTCTTCGGCATAAACGCGACATTCAATGGCGTGGCCGCGCCAGATGACATCCGCCTGTGTGAAGGAAAGCGCGGCTCCGGCAGCAACTGTAATTTGTTCGCGGACGAGATCAAAACCCGTCACGAGTTCTGTGACCGGATGCTCGACTTGCAGCCGCGTGTTCATTTCTAAAAAGTAAAAATCGCGCGTCGCGTCCGCCACGAGAAATTCGATTGTGCCCGCGCCCGTATAGTTCACACGACGCGCGATTTTCACCGCCCCTTCGCCCATACGCGCGCGCAGATCGGCATCGTTTAACGGCGAAGGGCATTCTTCGATTACTTTCTGGTGGCGGCGCTGGATAGAGCATTCGCGCTCGCCTAAATGCACGACGTTGCCGTGCGCGTCCGCGAAGATTTGGATTTCAATGTGGCGCGGGCGCTCAATGGCTTTTTCGAGATAGATTTCAGCGTTGCCGAAAGCCGCCGCCGCTTCCGCTCGCGCCGTATCGAAAGCCGATGGCATTTCATCCGCGCTTTTGACGAGCCGCATTCCTTTGCCGCCGCCGCCCGCAGAAGCCTTGAGCATCACCGGATAACCGAACCTCTCGGCGATTTCAAGGGCTTCTGAATGAGATGTGAGTGGTTCGGTTGTGCCGGGAACGACGGGTGCGCCCGCTTCGATGGCGACGCGGCGCGCGCTCGTCTTCGATCCCATCAACTCCATCGCTTCTGCGGAAGGGCCGATAAAAGTTAAGCTCGCATCCTGAACGGCACGCGCAAAATTCGCGTTCTCGGCGAGAAATCCATAACCGGGATGAATCGCTTCGGCGCCGCTTTTTCTTGCCGCGTCAATGATGCGATCAATCCGCAGATAGCTTTCCACAGAAGCCGCTGCGCCGACTTCGTAAGCTTCATCGCACATTCTTACATGCAGCGCTGTCTGATCGGCTTCAGAAAAAATGGCTACCGGCGAGATGCCCAAATCACGACACGCACGCGCCACACGCACGGCGATTTCACCACGATTGGCAATGAGAATTTTGCGGAACATTGATTCAGTGGACAGTGGACAGTGAACAGTTGTCAGTAGTTAGAAAGGAGAGAAGCGGACGGGCGATTAATATAAAAGGCAATTGTCGCCGCTCCTTATATTCTGACCACCGTCCACTAACCACCGTCCACTGTCTTTTCATACTACGACGGAGTTGCCGGGTTGACGCGGATCGTAGCGAACGGTGATGCGTGTGCCGGGCTTGTAGTTTGATTTCTCTTGGCGCTGCTCTTCGCTCAGAAGTTGCGATGATTCGTAGTCCATGCCGCCGATGCTGTAGGTGTAGAAAATCTGCGCGTCGGCGTCGGGCGAGTCGTCGCCGCTGATGTCGAAGACGGTGCCTTCGGCGATGCGCCCCGTGCGCAGCAGACGCGCCACGCGCCCTGCGTCATCCTCTGTTTTCTTCCGCCGGAAACGGCTGATAAAAGACATTCGTCAATGCCCTTTATGGCGCGCTCACGTCGCTTGAAGAAAGCGTTGCGGCAGAACTGCGGGAAAGCTTAGAAGGCTCGATGATAACGCTGTCTCGCATCGTCACGTCATCGGCAGTGCCGAGAATCTTGTCCGCGCCGGGCAGCGTCAATTCGTAGTTGGTAAAAGTGAGTCCTTCATCGGGCAGATCATTTATGTTCGTTGCGCTGATTGTGCGAAGCGCCGCGCCCCGCAAGGAACGCAGGCGCTTCGGCAAACGAGCTTGAACGGATGTCGGTTTATAGCCGTTGCCGTTTGGATCAACGACAGCGAGCGCGGCGGCGATTGAACCATCCTTATCGGGTAACTGCTGCAAGTCACGTAAATCTATCGGAAACGTGCCGGACTGCGCGCGATATTTAAGCAGCGCGCGGTTAAGCGTCCAGAGATGCGCGTTTGAAGCCGCAGTGATTCCCAATTGCCTGCGACGAAGGCGTTCCGGCACCGTCACGCCGATGGATGCTGCGATCAATACCAGCGCGAGCGCCGATCCTGCGATTCCTGCGTGCGCCAGTCGTATGCCAGCAAAGCGCAACGGAAAGCGCCGCACGCGCGTGTGTGCGCGCAGTGCCATCCACAAAGCCGCAACGCTGGCGGGTAATGCCGCGTACTTCATGCGCCACGCGGCAGTTTCGGCAGCGTCGGCGATGGCCGAAAAGCTTGTGTGAAAAAGCGAGCCGTGTTCGAGCAATGCCGTGATCGTACACGCGACGAAGACTGTGAGCAGCAACGCGCCCGCGACGCAAACAAAAAACGCAGGCATGTACGACGGCAGTTCGCGCAACGGGCGCGAGAGCGGTTCGCCGACGGCACGCGCGCCGCACGCCGCGCATCCCGCATACAAATCTCCCGCAAACTCATGGCCGCAACACGGGCAAACAACAGTCATCGTTTTCCATTCACCTCGAAGATTGAATAAAAAGAACGCCAGAAGTAGAAGTCGTAGTGTCGAAAAATCATTCGGCCTTTAACGCGCGAAGTCAGGTTTTATGCCCGACTCCGTCCCGCCGACTTTAGATGCGCTCGGAGAAGCGTCGGCTGCTAAATCTTTTTCAATTTGCGCGGCCTCGACCCGGTTGACTTCGCGCCACGTGTGATACATGCGATGCGTAAACGTCCAGAGCGATCCGACGGCGAGAATCCAGAGCACTGCGGGCATACGGTTGGCGAACATATTAGCCGAACCCGGATGCGTCGAAAGCGCGCCGATAATCAATAGCACGACGCGTTCCGGGCGGCGCAGGAAACCCACGTCGCACTTTGGAATCAAGCTTTCGGCGCGCGCGCTCGTATAACTGACCATCACGGAACCCATCAATGCCGCGCCCGTTAAAAAAACATTGAGCGTCGAATGAAACTCTGTGTCGCGCGCGTAAAAGACAAGCACGCCGACGAAGATCACCATGTCCGAGAGACGATCAAGCGACGAATCGAGGAACCCGCCGAAGCGCGTCACGCGACCCGACAGGCGCGCAACGCTGCCATCGAGCATGTCGAAGAGATTAGCAACGATCAGGATTATTCCAGCCCAGAAAAAATAGCCGAAGCCGAACAGCAACCCGCACAAGACGTTGATCGCGACGCCGGTAACCGTCAACACGTTCGGATTAACATGACCGTAGGCGAGCCAGCGCACCATCCAATCAATGATACGCTTTGCTCCGCGCCCGATGCTCGCCCCCAGCACTTTTAGTTTTTCTCCCGAATTGATGATGAAACAGGCCGCCCCGCACTTTGCGTCCGCGAGCGTTCGAAACAGAACATGATAGAAATGCGCCGGACAGCTTGTCAAGGATCAGGCTCAAGCGGGCGTTAATACTGTACGCCGCGATACACTATAGAATATCGCCGGGTGAAACAATCGCATTGGCACTATAATTGACTGACGATCCGGCACACAGTCACGCACGTATGTTTATCGTGCAAGCGCACAACGCTCGCCACATTTGAAGGAGAAGACATGACCGCTTTTGAACTATTGAAACACGACCACAAAACCGTCGCAGACATTTTCGAGAAACTGGAACCGACCACCGAACGTGCCACAAAAACGCGCCACGAACTATTCGCGCGGCTCAAAGAAGAACTCGAAATTCACACGCACATAGAGGAAACGATCTTTTATCCGGTGCTGAAAAAAGAGGCCGCCACGCGCGACATTACGCTCGAAGGTTTCGAGGAGCATCACGTCGTTAAAATTTTACTGGAAGAATTGACCACGACGCCCGTCGATACAGAGCAGTGGACGGCGAAATTAAAAGTGCTGCAGGAAAACGTCGAGCACCACGTCGAAGAAGAAGAAGAGGAAATGTTCGTGAGCGCGCGCAAAGTCTTGAGCAAGGAATTGATCGAAGATTTAGGCACGCGCATGGAAGCGGAAAAGAAAAATCAGCAGCAAAAAGCGGCAGCGGCGCGCGGTTAAATAAAGTCACAGTTACATTAGGCGACAAATAATTACCGGCCAGCTTTCGACTGTTCAATCGAAAGCTGGCCGGTTAGATGATGGTGCCGGATATTTTGTGTAAACGAGTTTCCATCCGGCGTTGGCACGTGTCCTTCATCATAGATGACCGAAAAAGCCAGCCTCGCTTGACTCCAAGGTGGGATCGGCGTTATCCACTTTTCGTGATGTTACGGTGCCACGATTTTCATAAGGTGTGCGTTCGATAATGTGTCTCGCCCGTACCCCGCTTCGCTGGTGAGCACGCATCGCACCATGAGCTACAGCCCCTATATCAACCGCTCCTATTATCAAGATGCACAATAAATTCCCGCGCATCTTATCAATCTTGAAATAGACTCAAATCTTGGCGAGTTTCCAGCCAATGGCCCGGAATTTACTTTTAACGGATTGTCTTCGGCAAATAAAAAATGCGGGGAGAGTTTATGTGAAAGCTAGGTGACGCGAAGTTTTGCGGCAATGCCTAAAAGAGTTTTGCCACATGGAAATTTTACGGCAGCCATTGCGACATGTTATATGTCTTACTCAACGCTGATTGAGTAGTGGGTCAGTTTGAATTTATGAGCAAGTGTTTTTCGGCACGATAATTTGAAACTGACCCGCTACCCTGATTGTTATTATCTACACAATCAATTCTATTGCATATACAATGAGGATTCGTCAAGATTTATATGGTAATTGCTTCCGCACCGCCGGGTCCAACGTCTTAACTCGCTGAACGGTTTGCCGCTGGCAACGGGCCTGCGCAGTCCACTTGAGTTCTTAACAAGCATCACGCAAAAATATGGCGACCTCGTTCATTTCCAGATCGGCTCACGGCGTATCTTTGTGCTCAATCATCCCGATTACATCAAAGATGCATTAACACATCATCACGAAGATTTTTCCAAAATTGATGTCACTCGAGAAAGTAAACACTTCTTGGGTAGAGGATTGGTTACCAGCGAAGGCGCTTATCATCGCTCTCAACGACGGCTCATTCAACCCGCCTTTCATCATCAACAAATCACCGGCCATGCTTCTCTCATCGTGGAGCATGGGCGACGTTACCGTGAGCGTTGGCAAGACGGCCAGATAATAAATTTAGAGCTGGAAATGAGAAGGGTAACGTTAGGAATTATTAGCAAGTTATTGTTTGGTATCGAGGCAGTAGCGGAGGCAAATGAAAGCGCCGAGGCTGTCTCCGTGCTTTTCTCCCGGTTCAGACCTTTCGGGAAACCTTTTGCGAAGCTTACCGGGCGGCTCCCCTTTGCCGCTCGCAGCAAGCAGGCGGAAGCGCGGCTTGATAAGATTATCTATGAACTTATAGCACGCAGACGCCATGCGAAGGATAAACAGGGCGATATGCTTTCGGTGCTGATGGATTTGAAGAATGGCGAAAACAATCGTATGTCAGATGTCGAAGTGCGCGATGAAGCGCTTACGATTTTTCTTGCAGGCCATGAGACTCTCGCCAACGCTCTGACGTGGACGTGGTACTCAATCTCACAGCATCCGCATGTAGAAGCTAAGTTGCACAAAGAGATAGAGACAGTCATCGGTTCTATAGCGGTTTTCATTTGAGTGTAACCTCATAACCGCAATGCCGAAACCAATTCACACAATCGCTTGCCGTGATTGTTTCGAGCGCCGCGGCGATTGCCTTTTCCAATTCGGCTTGGGTTCGCG
>JAABUM010000985.1_pt1 | contig 45230 bp, 38 predicted proteins | sample 5559161 | NCBI WGS metagenome assembly JAABUM01 (sample SAMN10711868, study PRJNA513369) | rock metagenome | isolation source: Antarctica rocks | place: Antarctica: Victoria Land, Siegfried Peak nord
CTCCCGTCGCCGCTGCTCACCACATCCACTATGAGAGAGCGTACACCCTGCGGGCTGCGGACACAAAACTGCTCCGCCAGGAGCCACTTGATCTGAGCGCAGTCTCAGATCAAGGTTGGACTCCTAAAGGGGTCGAAGTCGCTGCGATTGAGTCACGTTTTACGCCGCCCTCTGACGCTTGGTCCAGCTCGTCGGTCTGAGGCAGCGCCTCGCTCGTACTACAGCAACACTCAGAGACTCAAGCAGCACTCTGTTGCTCAGGCAAGGCCTGGAGCAGCGTGGGACTGTCTCAGTCTGTCGGCGCGGGAGCGACCACCGCACTGATGCGCGCCCACAGATCACTGGCTCACCAGAGGCGGCAGCGATTGTAGACCCGCAGCCAGTGCTCCACGTCTAGAAGCTCTTGGACACCTTTGGGACGCCTTTGGCCCCAAGTGCCGGTGAGAGTAGCCTATATAGGCTACTCTCACCTCTGGTAGAATGTGTGGGCCCGGCTGGATTCGAACCAGCGACCCGCCGATTATGAGTCGGTTGCTCTCACCGCTGAGCTACGGGCCCATTGCTGCTGTCTGCCGCCCCGCCCCTACATTGGGAGGCGAGCCGCGGCGACCCACTCCATTATATACGATGCGGGCCTTGGCTCCGTACACCTGATGGTCCCGCCGGCGCGGCGGAGGGGGTGGTCGTGGACACCGACCTTGACGCTATAAGGTACGACTCTATAATAAACATGCAATGGTTGGGGTGACCCAGCCCAGGAGTAATGCATGTCAGCACGTAAGTTGGTTATTGTCGAGTCGCCCTCCAAGGCGAAGACGATTAAGAAGTTCCTTGGTCCTGAGTTCGATGTTCGGGCGTCTCTGGGTCATGTTATAGATCTCCCCCCTAAAGGTTTGGGCATCAATATCCGGCGCAACTTTGCCCCCAGGTATGAGGTGATCAAGGGCAAGGAGAAGGTTATCGAGGAGCTGCGCGAAGCGGCGGCAGGCGCTAGCGAGGTATACCTGGCTCCCGACCCCGATCGTGAGGGCGAGGCGATTAGCTGGCACCTGGCCAATGCGCTGGACCTCACGTCGGCTAAACGCGCCGTGTTCAATGAGATCACGAAGAGCGCCGTCCAGCAGGGCATCGCCCAGACGCGCGATATTGACGTCAATCGGGTGAATGCCCAACAGGCCCGGCGCATTCTGGACCGCATGGTCGGTTATAAGATCAGCCCGCTACTGTGGCGCAAGGTGATGGGCAATACCAGCGCCGGACGGGTGCAATCCGTTGCCCTGCGCCTGGTCTGCGACCGCGAACAGGAGATCCGCGCCTTTGTGGCCCAGGAATCCTGGACGATTGAGGCGCGGGTGGCCAAGCGGCGGGCCCGGCGCATCTTCGCGGCGGACGCCATTGCCCGCATCGAGGGTGATCGGCGGGTGCGCCTGGCTGTGACCTCGGCGGCTGAGGCTGAGGTGGTGCGTCAGGCGATCAGCGGCGCCGCGTTAAGTGTGACCAGTGTGGAGCGCCGCGAGGTCAAGCGCCAGCCGCCCCTACCCTACACCACAAGCACCCTGCAGCAGGATAGCTCGACCCGCCTGCGCTTCTCGCCCAAGAAGACGATGAGCGTGGCCCAGGCCCTCTATGAGGGCGTCGACCTGGGAGAGCGGGGCACGCAGGGCTTGATCACCTATATGCGCACCGACTCGACGCGGATCAGCGAGGAGGCCACTACCGCACAGCGTGAGTACATCACTGGCCGCTTCGGCAAGAAGTATGTCGGTGGCGGCGCGCGGCCTGGCCGCAAGAAGGAGGGCCGGATCCAGGACGCCCATGAGGCCATCCGGCCTACTGAAGTGGCCCTGGACCCCGAGGCGGTCAAGCCCTACCTGACCACCGATCAGTTCCGCGTGTATGCGCTGATCTGGCAGCGCTTTGTGGCCGCCGGCATGCGCCCCGCCGTGTTCCAGAATACGGCGGCGGAGGTCGAGGCCCGCGACGGCGGCGCCTATATGCTGCGGGCCACGGGCACGCAGCTGGAGTTCGATGGCTTCTACGCGGTGTGGCCGCGTGATGAGGAGCGCGACACCCTGCTCCCCGACCTGGCCGAGGGGGAGACCCTGGAGGCCCACGGCGTGGAGGCCCAGCAGCACTTCACCCAGCCGCCGCCACGCTACTCCGAAGCTAGCCTGATCAAGGAACTGGAGGAGTTGGGTATCGGGCGGCCCAGTACCTATGTGCCGATCCTGTCCACCATCCAGCTGCGTAAGTATGTCACCCTGGAGGGCCGCCGCTTCAAGCCGGAGTGGCTGGGCGAGACGATCAACGAGCTGATGACCCGCCACTTCCCACGGATCGTGGATAGCCAGTTCACCGCCGACATGGAGAACACGCTGGATGGCATTGAGGACGGCCGCCGTGAGTGGGTGGACGTGCTGGACGGCTTCTACGCGGAGTTTCGGCAGACGCTGGCCCGCGCCGAGGAGGAGATCGGGACTGTGGAGAAACCGGTTGAGGCAACCGACCAGTTCTGTCCCCTGTGCGGCAATCCCATGGTGATCAAGATGGGCCGCTATGGCCGCTTCCTGTCATGCTCGAACTATCCGACCTGCGAATACTCGGAGCAGCTGCTCACCCGCATCGGCGTACACTGCCCGAAGTGCGGCGGTGATGTGATTGAGAAGACCACAAAACGCGGGCGTGTTTTCTACGGATGCAGCAACTATCCGACCTGCGACTTCGCCTCGTGGGACCGGCCAGTGGCCGCTCCCTGCCCGGAGTGCGGCGGGTTGGTCGTGGTCGCCGGCCGGGGTAGCGGGCTGCGCTGCACGGTTTGTAAGACGGCGTGGGACGCTCCCCCGGAGGAGGCTGCCCAGGGGGTGGAACGCGCCGGTGAACCATCGGCGCAACCGCTAGCCCCAGCTCTCCATCAGGGCGCTGATGACCCGCAAGAGCGCGATGATCTAGCCATGGCCCCAGGGTTGGCCTCCCAGCCCCAGCCGGTGGGCGTGTGATCAAGGTGAACAGGCGCACGACAGGGACCGGGCGGAGTATATCCGACAAGACGGGGGTTGGGGGTGGGGCGCTCCGTTTGCCCCCAAGGGAGGCAGCAGTGTCTGAGGAGCGACGCCTCCGGGCCACCACAATTGTGGCTGTACACACGGCTGAGTTGGTGGCTATGGCCGGCGATGGTCAGGTCACACTCGGTGAGATTGTGATGAAGCACACGGCGCGCAAGGTGCGCCGCATCTACCACGGCAAGGTGCTGGCCGGCTTCGCCGGCTCGGCTGCCGATGGAGTGACCCTGCTGGAACGCTTCGAGCACCAGCTAGAGAGCAACTCCGGGCAGCTACGCAAGGCCGCGGTGGAGATGGCCAAGGAGTGGCGCTCCGACCGCTTCCTGCGCCGCCTGGAGGCGCAAATCGTGGTGGCCGACAACGATGGCATCCTGCTGCTCTCGGGCGACGGGGATGTCATTGAGCCTGATGGCCAGGCGGTGGCTATCGGGTCGGGAGGAGCGTACGCGCTGGCGGCGGCGCGGGCGCTTCTGGTTCACAGCACACTGGATGCCGCTGCTATCGCTCGAGCGTCGATGGGCATCGCGGCGTCCATGTGCATCTATACAAACAACGAGATCGTGCTGGAAACGCTCACATCAGCAGGCAGTAATGAGCAGCGAGCAAGCAGTGACGCGTAACAAGGGAGCCCTACCACGGTTGGCCAGGCCCGGCCAGCGGGCCGGCGCCTCTGGGCTGCTGGCACGCGGCACGCGGCGCTCAACACTCAGTCCTGTCGCAGGAGGATGTTTGGGATGATGGAGAAGACGCAAGACGGATTGACGCCCCGGCAGGTTGTCGCGGAGCTGGACCGCCACATTGTGGGGCAGGCCAAGGCGAAGCGCGCTATGGCCGTCGCCTTACGCAACCGCTATCGCCGCCAGCAGTTGCCCGCGGAGGCGCGTGATGAGATCACCCCAAGAAATATCCTGATGATCGGACCCACCGGTGTGGGCAAGACCGAGGTGGCCCGCCGGCTGGCCAAGCTATGCGGCGCGCCGTTCATCAAGGTCGAGGCGACCAAGTTCACCGAAGTTGGCTACGTGGGCCGCGACGTGGAGTCCATCGTGCGTGATCTGCTGGAGAGCGCCATGGCGATGATCCACGACGAGAAGATGGGCGTCATTCGCGAGAAGGCCGAGTCGCTGGCCAACGAGCGGATCATCTCTCTGCTGGTGACCACCCTGCCCGCGCGCGGCGCCGCCGAGGCTGGGCAGGCGGCCCCTGACTCGGATGACGAGGAGGGCGCCGTGGTCGAGCTGGCGGCCAAGCGGGGCACGCGGGTACGCGGCGAGACTACCCGCGCGCGCCGCCGTCGCCGCGCCGTGGCTAAAATGCTGGCCGATCAGAAGCTGGAAGAGCAGATCATCGAGATTGAGCTGGAGAGTGAGGATGGCTACGGCCCGGCCATCGAGTTCACCACCAGCGTCAGCGCCGAGGAGATCGGCGACGCCTTCCAGGAGTTTCTGGCTCAGCTACCGCTGGCCCGTAAGCGCACGCGCAAGGTCGCCGTGCGCGAGGCCCGTCGGCTGCTGACTCAGGAGGAGGCGGCCAAGTTGATTGATTTTGATGAGCTGGTGGAGGAGGCCACCAGCCGAGTCGAGGGCAGCGGCATCGTGTTTCTGGATGAGATAGACAAGATCGCCAGCCGGGGCGGTGAGGGCAGCGGCCCTGACGTCTCTGGTGAAGGCGTGCAGCGCGACCTGCTGCCTATCGTTGAAGGGTCTACCGTGGCGACCCGCTACGGCCCGGTCAAGACGGACCATATCCTGTTTATCGCCGCTGGGGCCTTCCACCGGGTCAAGCCGTCGGACCTGATCCCTGAGCTGCAGGGCCGTTTTCCCATTCGGGTTGAACTGGATCGGCTGACCCTGGCTGACTACCAGCGCATCCTGTCCGAGCCGGATAATGCGCTGACCCGCCAGTACCAATCTTTGCTCAAGATGGAAGGGGTCGCCCTGGAGTTCAGCCTTGATGGGCTACAGGAGATCGCCCGCATGACCTATGAAACGAACGAGCGGGTGGAGAATATCGGCGCCCGCCGACTGGCCACGATCATGGAGCGTGTGCTGGAGGATCTCAACTTCGACGCCGCCGATCACGCTGGCCAAACCGTCCTGATTGACGCGGCGTACGTGCGCGCTCGCCTGGCCGATGTAGTGGCCGACGACGAGCTGAGCAAGTTCATCCTTTAGGATAGCTGATCTAGGATGGCTGATCGCCATGATGGTTTCGAAAAAGATAGGGGAGTTTGTGACTGAGGATACTATCGTCCACGAGCCAATGCCACAGGATCCCCTCGCCGAGCAGGGTGAGGCTGGTCTCTCCTCTGCTTACACCCTGGGAGATATCGCCGACTGGCTCTATCGGGCGCTCAAGAGCACACTGTTCCAGCCGGATGAGCCAGCGGATCCGGGGGTGCGCGCCGACGCGGAGATGGCTCTGGCCGTCTACGAAGACCTGCTGGTGCGCACCGGAGAAGGCGTCGGCTTTTGATCGTCGGCGTCTGCCAGATCCACTTGCACCTGCCGGCCGCCCACTCGCTCAAGGAAAAGCGTAAGGTGGTGCGTTCGCTGGTCGAGCGGCTGCGCGCCCGCTACAACCTGTCCGTGGCTGAGGTGGGCCACCACGATCGCTGGCAGTCCGCTGTGCTTGGTCTGGCCTCGGCCTCCCTGGACGGTGACGCCGCCCATGGTCTGCTCTCCCAGGCCGCCGACTTCGTGGCCCAGAGCGCCGGTGAGTTCGTCGTGCTGGATGTGGCCATTGAGGTCATCCCAGTGGCCAACGAGACAGCGGGCTCGACCGGCGCTGGCTGGCTGTAGCCAACGCATCAACGCAGCTTGGTGAAGGTATGTTAACCACGGACCTGCTGATCAACCGCGCTGAAGGCCCCCAGTTGGTGCCCTTCGCCCTAGACGCCGCCGCCGAAGCGCCGTGCGCGCTGGCGGGCAGCCTGATGGAGCTGTACCGCGCTCATCAGGGCCGCACCCGTGGTGAGCTGACCGCCGCGCTGGATGCCCACGCTGGCGTGGGGCTGGACTACAAGGTGCAGCGTGGTCTGGCCAAGATCATCGCCGACGACTGTTGCGCTTTCGAGATACACAGCGTGGCCCCACCAGTCGAGCTGCGCGAGCGCCTGTTCCGCCGCGCCGCCGAGGAGTTTCCCGTCGCCCTGACCCCCGACCTGTTGCACCCCGTGGCCGCGGGCGACGTGGTGGGGGCCGTGGCCGCTGAGCTAACGGCGCAATTGGGCCGCCCCATAGATCCAGCCGAGGTGGAAGGTAGCCTCTATGCCGACCTGCGTGAGCACCATGTGCTGACCGAGTTCCGGCCACCGGAGACGGATTGGCTGCTCAACCGCTACAACCTGGCCCAGGCCCAGGGGCTGCTCTACCGCTGCACCGGGCTGCGCCTGGTGGCCCAGCGCAACTTGCCCGCGCGCTACAAACAACTGTTCAAGTTCATCAAGTTCTATGGGCTGATGCACCAGGTACAGGGTGACCTGGACGCAGGCTACGAGATCGCTCTGGACGGCCCAGCCAGCCTGTTTCGCCTCACCGACAAATATGGCCTGACCATGGCCGCCTTCCTGCCCGCGCTGCTGCTCTGCACGCGCTGGCAGATGGAGGCCGAGGTGTGGAGCAAGGACCGCGCCCGCCGCTGGACGGTCACCCTGAACAGCGCCAGCACGGATCTGCGCTCCCATTATACCGACCCCGCGCGCTACGACTCGCTGCTGGAAGAGCGGTTCGCCGAACGGTTTCTGGCCTTGCGCACACCCTGGCAGCTGGAGCGCGAGACCGAGGTGATTAACCTGCTGGATACCGTGATGATCCCCGACTTTGCCTTCAGGCACCCTGATGGGCGCACGATGCACCTGGAGATCGTGGGCTACTGGCGGCGCGACTACCTGGCCCGCAAGCTGACCAAGCTGCGCCGCGCCGGCCGTGCCGATCTGATTGTGGCTGTCTCCAGCCATCTGCAGGTGGACCGCGAGGCCTGGGAAGACCTGGTCAACCCACTGCTTTTCTTCAAGGGCAGCCTGGATCCTCGTGAGGTGCTGCGCCTGCTGGACGCCGCCTGACCAGCATGCCCATGCTGTCCTGCCACCCACCTTTGGACGTGTGAGCAGGTCCTAGCACACCACGGCGCAGGGTCGCGCCCGACATACTGCCCGGTCAGCCGAGCTGTACCAACTCTTGCTCTGGCGATGGGCATTCTGGTTGGAAGCGTCAGGTTTCAGGACACACAGGTGCGGCTGCCGACGTTGGGCGAGGGAAGATCACCCACACCCTTGGTTAGGCCGCCTGGAGCAGCACGCACACCTAGGTGTGCCGGGCTATCCGAGCGGCCTGCCGTGGGGCGGGCGCCGGGGCGCGGTGGGTGCCCACGAAGCCGGCGAAGAGCACCACCCAACCCAGGGCGGTGAGCAGCCAGAAGCCCGCGCCGTTGCCGTAACGCACGCCGAAGCCGGCGATGGCCACGATCATGCCGCCTGCAGCCAGCAACAGCAATGCAGTGACCCGGTCGGTCAGGGCGCGCTCACGCTGCCACACGCGGACAGCGGACAGCAACGCGCCGCCGCACAGGGCCAGAGTGCCCAGGATGGGGATGATGATCACCAGGACCAACCAACTGCCGCGCACCAGCACGCCTTTGCCCGCGGCGTCCACCTGACCAACTAGATGGGGCGGCAGGGCAGCCCCGTGGCGCACCAGGTCGCTAACCAATCGGGCGTGGGCTGGGTCCACCCTGGCAGTAAAGATTAACGCGGTCTCCACCACGCTGAGCACGATCAGCGCGGCCAGACAGGTTTGGGCCACCGGCCGCGATACAATCAGGTAGAGGCTGCCCAGGCCCAAGTAGCCCACGTTGAGGCAGGCTCCAAACAGGTAGTACAGCCGGAAGGCCAGGTCGTTTGCTGGGTTCAGCACGAAGACGAGGAACGAGCCGGCGGCGATGGCGGCCATGGCCAGGGCGATGGCCCACATCAGTTTGTAGGGGCGGGGGCGCTGCTGGTACTGTCTGGTCAGCGACCAGGCGAACACGGCGCACACCAAGGTGATCGTGCCGGGCAGGATCACGGCACCGCTCATCTGGGCCACCCCCCTGGTCGCCTGGCCCGATGTGGGTTACTCAACGGGATACCCCTGGCTGATCCAGCGATCAATGCCGCCCTCCATATTCCACACATCGCCATAGCCCTGCCCCCGCAGGTACTGGGCTACGGTGGCGCTGCGCTGCCCCCGGTGGCACATCACCACGATCTTGTGGGTGGGGTCCAGCTCGGTCAACCGGTGGGGCACATCGTTCATGGGTAGGTGCCGTGCCTGGGCCACATGGCCTTGCTCCCACTCCCACCCCTCACGCACATCCAGCAGCACAAAGCTATCGCCGCGCTGTTGGGCCAGCCGCACATCGGCGGCGCTGATCGTCGGTACCGGCACGCTGCCCACGCCTACTCTCCCCCTCAATCGCGCTGATCTCCCTATATGCATGACTCAGTATACCGTGACGACACGCTGTCCACCCCAGCGATCGCTACGGGGTAGCCGCCGGCGTGGCCGCTGCCCAATTACTGGTCATCAGCCGCCCCACGGCTGTGAGCCGATGGCGGATGCCAGGCTTGTCAGACCACGCGGGGCATTATGATTGGCCATCGGCTGACTAAGGGCTCGTCAAGCATTAAGTTCCCAGTATCGACGGCACCGTGCAAGCGGCGCTCTCTCTCCAAAACGGGAAGTTATCTTTTTACGGCTCCTAAGGGCTGTGGATAGCGTGACCGATGCCGTATCATAAAGATCAAACACCCTGGTGACGAGGGGTGTAAGTTCGAGGGAGGGATAGGCATGATCACCACGCAACCGTTTGGCCGCACCGGCCACATGAGCACCCGCACGCTCTTCGGCGCCGCCGCGCTGGGCGGTGTGACCCAGCAGGAAGCTGACCAGACGCTGGAGCTGCTGTTCCAGCACGGCATTAACCATATTGACACGGCGGCCAGCTACGGCGACGCTGAACTGCGCATCGGACCGTGGATGGGCCAGCACCGCGACAAGTTTTTCCTGGCCACCAAGACGGAGAAGCGGCCCTATGCCGAGGCGCGCGATCAGATCCGCGAGTCGCTGCGGCGCATGCGCGTGGAGCGCCTGGACCTGATTCAGATCCACAGCCTCTCTGACCCCGAGGAGTGGGAGGTGGCGATGGGCCCCGATGGCGCGCTGAAGGCCTGCATCGAGGCGCGGGAGCAGGGTTTGGTCCGCTTTATCGGCGTCACTGGTCACGGCGTGACCATCCCGCGTATGCACCTGCGCGCCCTGGAGCGCTTCGACTTCGACTCGGTGCTGTTGCCCTACAACTACATCATGATGCGCAATGAGGAGTACGCGGCGGCCTTCGAGGACCTGGCTCGCGTCTGCCAGGAGCGCAACGTGGCCCTACAAACGATCAAATCAATTACGCGGGCGCCCTGGGGTGACCGTGAGCAGACCCGCGCCACCTGGTATGAGCCGCTGGAGAACCAGGCGGCCATTGACACCGCCGTCCACTGGGTGCTCAGCCGCCCAGGCATCTTCCTGAACACCGTGGGCGACATCCACGTGTTGCCCCGTGTGCTCGACGCGGCTAGTCGTGCTCAGCAGCACCTCGACCGCGCCGCGCTGGACCAGCAGGCCGCCGCGCTTGAGCTGACCCCGCTATTTACATAAAATAACAAGGTCGGCGTCGGTGGGGCGCGGGTCAGCGGATCAGCCGACCTGGGGCCTCACCGGCGTAGCGTCCTGGCCCTCCTGTTCTACACGGGCCGCTCGGTCTCGTTGCGGCTAACGCCTCTCTTGCCTACCAGTCGTGGCACGGCACCGGGGACCCTCGGCTGAACCGGCGGGGCAGTCCAGGGGGCGACCAGGTGCTGTATGGGCCTGGAGCCAGGCATCGCTGGCCTCACACAGACACCCCCAAGCCGCGGTGCTGTAGGGGTATGGGGCCTGCCCTGGATCGCGCGCTATGCTGTCTAGGCGCATCGTGGTCCACGGCAGGCGTCGCGGTGGGGTAGCCCGATGTCCGGTACACTCCAAGGGGTAGGGTATGCGTGAGGAGGGTTGTGGTGGGTGAGCCGGACGCTGGAGCGGGCATCGTCGTGCTGGGCGCGGGCTATGGCGGCCTGCGCGCTGCCCTGACCCTGGCGCGGCTGCACGCGGCGCGGAGTGCTCTGCCCATCACCCTGATTGATCAGGGGGCCACCCACCAGTTGATCACCGAGATCCACCGCGTGGCTACGGGCCACCTGCCCGCCCATGCCAGTGGATTACCCCTGGCGGCGCTGCTGCGCGGCACGGGCATCACCTTCAGGCAGGCCACGGTGACTGGCCTGGATGTTGAGCGACGGCTGGCGCGGCTTCAGGATGGGACCATCCCCTACACCTATCTGGTAGTGGCGCTGGGCAGCCAGGTGGAGGATCACGGCGTACCGGGCGCGCGCCAATGGGCGCTGGGCCTCAAATCTGTCACCGATGCCCAGCTGCTATGGCAGCGCCTACAAACCATCATCGGCCCTGACGGCCCTGACCAGGGAGAGGCGGCGCGCACGGTGGTGGTGGTTGGCGCGGGCTGGACCGGCACGGAACTGGCCGGTGAGCTGACTTCCCTAGCCGCGCGGCTGGCCGTCCCACCGCGCATCGTCGTCCTGGAGGCTGGCCCGGCGGTACTGCCCTCCTACTCATCCAGGCTGGCCGCCGCCGCCTGTGATTTCTTGCGTGACAGTGGGGTGGATCTGCGCCTGAACGCCCGCGTGGCCGCCGTCCATCAGGGTGGCGTTGCCTTGCAGGATGGCCGTGAGATCGTGGCGGCCACGGTGATCTGGACTGGTGGCGTGCGCGGCGTGCCGGCGTTGGCCGGGGCCGCGCTGCCGCTCGACGCCAGTGGGCGGGTGCGGGTTGATCCCTATCTGCGCGCTATTGGCTACCCCACTGTGTTCGTGGTGGGCGACGCCGCGCATGCCTCCTCCGATAGCGGCCCCACGCCAGGTCCCTCGGCGCAGCTTGCGCTGAGCCAGGGCGAGATCGCCGCCGCGAATGTGGCTGCCGCGCTGTCCGGGCGCGCGCCCCTGCTGTATCGGCCACACCTGCTGGGCGAGGCGCTCTCGCTGGGCCAGCACGACGGCGCGGCCACCGTGGGTCCGCTGCTGCTGCGTGGCCGCGCCGCCCTGAAGCTGAAGCGGGCTATCGCACTCAACTACGTGCGCTCCCTGGGTGGGTCCGCTGCCGTTCTCGAGGCGTTGGGTCATGGTCTCTAGCACAGCTCTGCTGACATCGTAGGGGCGCCCCTACCGGCAGGAAACGTGCGCCCGCGGTCATAGCCGCGACATCTCGTTCCCTGGCGGGGAGGGCCGCCGCGTGGTACGCTCCAGGTAGCTGAGAGGAGTGAGTGGAGATGGTCGGCAAGCGGGCGGCCTCACTTGGGCGGTGGTTGACCCTGATCGGCGCCGTCGGTCAGGTAGGCGCTATCGGCGGGGCGGCGCTACAGCGCTCGGACGGCGCGGGGGCTCTGGGCACGGGGTCGTCGGCCCAGGCGGTTTTTCTGGCTAGCCTGGGCATCACCCTGGCCGGGCTACTGCTCGTGGTCGGCGCGGCGCTAGCCGGCCAAACAGAGCGAGGCCGCGCCGCGCCCCTGCGCGCCCTGGTAGCGGTGGCCGTTGCGGCCATGCTCCTGCTGGGCGGAGGCAGTTTTGCCTACGCGCTGCGCAACAGCCATCCACCGGGTGTGGTCGCTGATAGCAGCATCCACTTTAAGAACACGCAGCTTGACGCCCTGGAAGGCGGCTTCCACCAGGACCACGCCGAGACGCCGATCACCTACGCCCAACTCAAGGCCGTGACGGCGATGCTGGACACGATGCGCCAGGCTAGCGCCCGTTTCAAGGACATCGCCGTGGCCAGAGCGGAGGGCTATCAGCAGATCACCCAGGATATACCGATGCTCGGCGCCCACCTGGTCAACTTCGATATCGCGCGGCAGGGTACCTTCGACCCAGCCCAGCCGCCGATCCTGCTCTACGAGCAGATTCGGGGCCACTGGAACCTGGTCGGGGTCAGCTTCCTGCTGCCCAAGCAGGGCGCTACTGACCCCCAACCTGAGGTGATCCCCGGCAATCTGGCCGCGTGGCACGACCACACAAATCTGTGTGTCACCCGCAACTTGCAGGTGTCGGTGCGCAGCCAGAAAGCGTGCCTGACCCGCAATGGCGTGTGGCTCAAGGATACCGGGTGGCTGCTGCATGTCTGGGTGTGGAAAGACAGCCCACAGGGCGTGTTCAGCCACGTTAACTCCAACGTAAATTGAGCCCGCTGGGCCAGGCGCCCGATCAGCCTGGCTGTGGAGTCCCGCCGGCCGGGGCGGCCCTGTCGTCGCGGCGGGGCAACGGGACCGTATACTGCTAACGGGTTAGCTGGCGAGTGAGGAAGGAGCCACCACTGACAGGGTCACGGAATAGCGTATCGGCGGGAGACGATAGGCTGGCCATGCACAACGCGCCCTGGGCGCCATTGCGTATCCTGGGCACGGGAGCGTATCTACCCGAGAGGGTGCTCAGCAACGCCGACCTGGAACGCATGATTGAGACAAGCGACGCCTGGATCGTCAAGGCCACGGGCATCCATGAGCGGCGCATCGCCGCCCCTGAACAGGCCACCAGCGACCTGGCCCTGGCCGCCGCCCAGCAGGCCCTGGCATGCTCGGGCGTCAAGGCCGCTGATCTTGATCTGATCGTGGTTGGCACGATGACCCCGGATAGCCCCATGCCGGCCACAGCCTGCCTGGTTCAGGAGGCGCTGGGCGCCCGCTCAGCGGCGGCGTTCGACATGTCGTCGGTGGCCTGCGCTGGCTTTACCCATGCGCTGGGCCTGGTCGGTGGCCTGCTGGCCAGCGGCCCGTGGCGCACGGCGCTGGTGATCGGGGCCGAGGTGCTCTCCCGGGTGACTAACTGGCAAGACCGCGGCACGTGCATCCTGTTTGGCGACGGCGCGGGCGCCCTGGTGGTGCGCCGTGACACGGAGGAGCCCTGTGCGCCCTGGCCGGTCGTCTACGGCTCAGATGGCTCCGGTGGCCCGTTTCTGACCATCCCGGCGGGGGGCAGCCGTCTACCGACCACCGAGGAAACGTTGCGAACGATGGGCCACACCATGCGCATGGACGGCCGCGAGGTCTTCAAGTTGGCCGTGGGCATCGTGCCGGACTCGCTGGTGCAGGTGGTGGAGCGGGCGGGCTTGACCATGGATGAGATCGGACATATCGTGTGCCACCAGGCTAACCGGCGGATTATCGAGGCGGTGGCCAAGAAGCTGGATCTGCCCATGGAGCGATTTGTGGTCAATATCGGCCACCTGGGCAACACCTCCTGCGCCTCCATACCACTGGCCCTCCATGAGTGCGCTCAAGCTGGCCTGTTTAGCCCAGGTGAACACCTGGCGCTGTGCGGCTTTGGCGGCGGCTTTGCCTGGAGTTCCTGTGTGATCACCTGGTAACAGGCGTGGCGTGCTGTCAGAGCGGATGGGACAGGCTGACAGCGCATCGGGCGGATCAGTGGGCGACGGCCGCGAGCGCATCCCGGGCTTCCTTCATATTCGTGTTGTAGAACACGGCGCGCTGGAACTCTGCCCTGGCCGCCTGGATATGGCCCTCGCGCTGAGCGATCCGACCACGCAGGATGTACAGCTCTGAAAAGGCGCGGTCGCCGCTGGTCAAGATCGCGTCGGTCAGGGCGATCACCTTTTGATAGCGCCCCAGTTTGTAGTAGGCTTCAATGGGTTCGATCTGATACCACAGCGTGCGGGCGGGCAGCCTGGATTGGACCTGCTCAAACGCCGCGACTGCCTGTTGGTAGCGCCCCACATAGTACAGGGCAACCGACAGGTTGAGCCTGCTGGTCACATCCGCGGGATTCTTCACCAACGCTGCTCTATCCATCGCCACAGCCTCACGCCACGCATGGTTCACGCTCAGGTCCGCGCCTAGAATGGCCTCTACCCGCTGCCTGGCGCTTTTGGGCGCGAGCACAAGGTACTCGTCGTTGTACGTCTTCCACATATCGTTGAAATCGGCGTAGGAGAACCGCACATTATGCCCCTGCATCGAGTCGTCCTGGATCAGTGTCTGGCCGGTGTCGTCGTAGCCCTTAACCACCCGGAAATGGCCAATGTCGCCCCCTTTGGCCAGCAGGGTATCGGCTATGACCGGTAGGCCGCTGGCGATAAACCGTTTGAGCAACTGGATCGTGCCGTTGGGCCGGTGATAGGCCAGCAGGCCGAAGCGCCGCGCTTCATTGGCTAGCTCATCCATGGTCACGTCCTTGTCGTCGTTGTCACCTTGCGGATTCTGATAAGGGCGCAGGTCCTGGCCCAGCGCCGCCTGGCTGGCTTGGATGCCAAAGTAGGACAGGGCCATGGAGAGCGACGCTGGGCCGCAGTTGTTCCATGTCTCGAAGATCTGGTAGTCGTTGAGCAGCAGCTTGGCCGTGGGTAGCCGGGGGGGCAAGGGTGGCCGTGTCCGCGGGGCCACCCGGCGCGCACTGATGTGTGGTGTTAGGGTCGCTCGGGGCGCGCTGATGCGTGGTGGACCAGGGGCGCGGGTAGCTCGCGGGGCGGGAGCCGCCATGACCAAACGAGCGGCCCCCGCGGCTACAGGCGTCCGTGGCCGGGACGTATCAGCGCCTGCTCCTGGGTGCCTGGCGGCCCCAGAGTGCCCCACCGCCACGACTCCACCAGCTGGCGCCACCAGGCCCACCGTGGCCGGCGGGTCGAGCAGGCGGCCCACCGTCCGCATCATCGTGAGGTCACCTGCGTCGTTCACATGGTAGACCGCCCACCAGCCGACGACGACCAGTGCGGCCAGCGCCAGCACAGTGCCCATCCCGCGCCGCCGATGCCTGCCCTGGCGCACGGCTGACCCACGGTAGCGCGCCCGAGGCAGCCGCGTAGCGCCGCCCGGCCCATGGGGGCGTCCCACCCCTGAACCCGGGGCCTTCATCGTGCGCTGACTTGCTGGCCGGCATACGACATCGTTACCCATGCTCCTCGCGTTGTCCGACCATGCCGCCTCGTGGGTCCCTGAATGCGGTGGTCCCCCATGCCTGCCGTGGACGATGCGGCCCGGTAGACCGCCCGCGCAGGCGCTTGGCTGGTTCCCACGCCTGCGGTGGACGCGGCCGCTTTCCCCATCACCAAAGTGAACGGGGCAGCGGGCCTAACGGCTACCCACCAGGCGCCGCGTTTGCCGGTGTCTGGAGTGCGCAATGCGTCCATAGAAACGCCACACTGGGACAGTGCGACGCGGCCTGGGCAGGCTGTGACCGGCAGTCTGGTCGTGCCAACCGTGTCGAGCACTCATCACACAGCAGCTGCGCGACCTCGACAGTCTGATGGTCGGTGTGTCGCGGCGTCATGGCGTAGAGCCGGATCGTCCGTAGGCACTGGAGGAAACACGGATTGAGGCCGCCACCTGGGACTTGCTGTTCGGCGTCCCACTGGGTACTATATACAGAACCAGTGTTGGCGCGCCCCAGTGACGGTGGCAAGGGTATTGCCTGAAACGCAAGGAGGTGCTGACCACATATACATGTGCCTTCATGGCACCGCGCCCATGCATCCGCGCCCTCATGAGGGCGCGACATGGCTTTCTGACTGTGCCTGCTACCTTGCTGGGGAGATGAGCAGGCGTATGGTAAGCCACACAAGTAGGTTGAGAACGATAGGGGAGTATAGCCGATGATGCGACGTCACGCGGGACTGCGTGCGGGAGTGAGTTGTCTGGTCATTGCCCTGGGGGTGTTGCCTGTGTCCGGCTTCGCCAGAAGTTCGGGGGTACAGCGCGCCCAGAGCGGGGGCACGGTCATAGCGGGGGAGGCGGATACGCCGTCGTCGTTCAACCCTTATCTGAACCAGCAACTCTCCACGGCCGATGTAGACTCAGGCATCTTTGACGGCCTGATCCGCCTGAATGATAAGGGCCAGTACACCCCGGATCTGGCCACGCGGTGGACCAGTAGCAACGGCGGAACGCGCTGGGTTTTCTATCTCAACCACAAGGCCACCTGGCAGGATGGCGTGCCGGTGACGGCAAAGGACGTTGTCTTTACAACCAAGCTGGTGAACAACCCGCTATTCCCGGCAACCTCGACTGATGGCTTTTCGTCCATCAAGACGATCAAAGCCGTGGGCGACTACGAAGTTGACGTGACGCTGACCAAGCCCTTCGCCCCCTTCCTCAACTACTGGGGCGGCGCGTACATCCTGCCCCAACACGTGTTGGGTATCATTCCCGTGGACAAAATCCGCACCGACGCCCAATACAACCGCCGTCCGCTGGGCAGCGGCCCCTTCCAGGTCAGCGAGTTCGTTGCTGGCGACCATATGACCGTGGTGGCCAACAAGGACTACTTTCTGGGCGCCCCGCACATTGATAAGATCATCTGGCGCTTTGTGCCCAACAGCGCCACGGTGCTCAATCAGATGCGCACCGGCGAGGTGACCCTGGCTGGGCAGACGGCCAACCTGGATGCCCGGCAGTTCAACGAACTCAAGCACGCGCCCGGCATCACCACCTACAACACACCGGGCTTCAACTGGCAGCACATTGACCTCGTTCAGTCGGGCTTTCTCAAGGATGTCAAGGTGCGCCAGGCCCTGCAGGTAGCCACCCCCCGGGAGCGGGTGATCAAGCTGGTCGCTCTGGGCTATGGTGTGCCGCAGTACTCGGATCAGGCCCCGGCAAAGCCGTACTACAGCAAGGCTGTCGAGACCTTCTGGCCCTATGACCCGGCCAAGGCGCAGGCCATGCTGGCGGCGGACGGCTTTACCAAAGGCGCCGACGGTATAATGCAAAAGGGCGGCGTGCCGCTAGAAATCACCCTCTACGTGGATGCGGCCTTCTCGGCGCAGGTGCAGATCGTGCAGATCATCAAGCAGGCCTGGGGCCAGATCGGCGTCAATGTGATCGCCCGCCCCCTGGACCCGGCCACCCTGTTTGGGCGCACTGGCCCGCTGTATGACACAGGTCGCTTTACCTCCAAAGGCCTGAAGGCCGTGGAGTATGAGTGGATCGTTAACCCCGATCCTGACGACAAGTACTTCTGGCATACCGACCGCATTGTCAGTGCCAAGATTCAGGCTGGTGGCAACTTCGCCGGGTACTCCAACCCCGAGGCGGACAAGCTGATGGATCAGGGCCTGGTCACGCCGGACTTCACGCAGCGGCAGGCTATCTACAACAAGCTGCAGCTCATTCTGGCCCGCGACGTCCCCGTGATCTGGCTCTACTGGGGCAACGTGCTGACCGCATCCACCTCCAAACTGCACAACTACAAGCCCAACCCCTTCAACTACACCACGGCGTGGAACGCCAAGGACTGGACGCTGGATAAGTAGACCGATCCCGGGGCGTGAGGGCGCCGCGCGGCGCTCCCACGCCCCGGCGCCTGTCCACCGGGCAGTGCTACTCACCTCCTCCCCGCGTCGTGTTGTAAGGAAAGCGTGTGATGGACCGCTATATTTTTCGCCGCCTGCTGCAGATTGTGCCCCTGCTCGTGCTGGCAACAGTCGTTTCGTTCGCCGTGATGCAGCTTGCGCCAGGTGGCCCCCTGAGCGCCTATCAGCACAACCCGCATATCACGGCGGCCCAACTGGCTATCATTGAGCACGACCTGGGCCTCGATCAGCCAGCATATATGCAATACTTTTACTGGCTGACCGGCATTGTGCGCGGTGAGTGGGGCTATTCGCTGTTGAGCGGCGATTCGGTGCTAACCTTGATTGGAGAGCGGCTTGCGCATACCCTCGAACTGGTGGGCACATCGTTCTTGCTGTGCCTGGTGGTGGCCATCCCCCTGGGGGTGCTCTCCTCCACGCGGCGCTACTCGTTCTTCGATCATTCGGCGACCCTGTTTAGTTTCGTGGCCTACTCGATCCCCGTCTTCTGGGCCGGATTAATGGCGCAGTTGCTGTTCTCAGTCAAACTGGGCTGGCTACCCACGGCCGGGCTTTATACGGAAGGCGTGCCCTGGACGCTGGGCGACGCGCTCAAGCACCTGATCCTGCCGACGCTCATTCTGGGGCTGGGCCTGATCGCTGGCTGGAGCCGCTACCTGCGGTCGAGCATGCTGGAGGTGTTGCAGCAGGACTACCTGCGCACGGCCCGGGCCAAGGGCCTCAAGAACGGCGACGTGGTCCTGAAACACGCGCTACGCAATGCGGCGGTGCCGCTGGTCACCGTGATCACGCTGGATATCCCGCTGCTGTTCACCGGCGCGCTGGTGGTGGAGGTTGTGTTCTCCTGGCCCGGTGAAGGCCGCCTGTTTTTCGACGCCCTGCACAACCGCGACTATCCCGTGCTGATGGGCGTGCTCCTGATCTCGGCCTTTCTGATCTTGCTGAGCAACCTGCTGGCCGACCTCCTGTATAGCTGGCTCAATCCACGCGTGCGCTACGAGTGATTAGGGAGAGATTATGCACACGCACGGCGATCAAACGCTAGGTGTGGCTGCCCCGGAGGACGCGGCGGTGGCCAGCGCCAACCTGGACGGAGAGCAGGGGACAACGGGGCCGCGGCGGCCATCGGTGTGGCGGCGCTTTGCCCGCCATCGGTTGGCCCTGATCAGCTTCTGTCTCATCGTTGTCTTTGCCTTGATCGGGCTGCTGGCCACCTGGATTATGCCCTATGACCCCTACGCCCAGGTGTACGACCCAACCCTGCTGCCCAGCGCCGCTCACTGGCTGGGCACGGACGAATTGGGACGTGATGAACTCAGCCGGATCATCCTGGGCGCGCGCGTGTCGCTGGGTATCAGCCTGGGGGCCACGCTGGTGGCCGTGGTCCTCGGCCTGCTGGTGGGGGCCATGGCGGGCTATCGAGGCGGCCTGGTGGACAACCTGCTGATGCGTTTCGTGGATCTCGTGCTGGCCTTTCCGGCGCTGTTCCTGATCCTGATCGTGGCGGCCACGGTGGGTGTCTCGGTGATCTGGATCATCCTATTGATCGGGGTTTTCAGCTGGCAGTACCTGGCCCGCCTGGCCCGCGCGGAGTTCCTGCAGATTAAGGAGCTGGACTACGTACAGGCGGCGCGGGCGCTCGGCGCCCCCTCCCGGCGCATCATCTGGCGGCACATCCTGCCCAACGCCATGGGCCCGATCATTGTGTCCACCACGTTCATCCTGGCGGGAGCGCTCTATGTGGAGGCCGTGCTGGACTTCCTGGGCTTCGGTATCTCGCCGGAGATACCCAGTTGGGGCAACCTGCTTAACGGCGCGCAGGACACGTTCTACGTTGCGCCCCAGTTGGCCATTGTGCCCGGTGTGCTGCTAACCCTGGCTATCCTCTGCCTGAACTTCATCGGCGACGGCCTGCGCGATGCGCTCGACCCCCGCTACACGTCCTGATACCTCACCACAGGCTGAGCCGTGCCCCCCGAAATGCGCCGCACCGGCTTATTCTTGCGCAGCCAATGGACCCGGGGGTGCGAGTTACCGGCCAGCATGTGGTCCGGTTGCAGCGGCATCGGTTCCCGGCGTGCCCCCGTCACACTGGAGTGCGCTGGCGCGGCGTAGAGGTATGTCATAGCGTCGGCGCCTCTCTTATGTCCCATGTAGCACAACTCCTTTCCCTCTACGCCGCGCCAGCCGTCTGTCGTGCGCGTCCCGGCCTACAACGCTGTCATGGCATAGACGATCACGTCGCTGGAACTGCCCTCCCGGATGATCTGCAGCTTGGCCCCGCCCCGCAGGTTGATCAGCGGCGAGTTCAGTGGCCCGTAGCCATAGCGGACCGGCACGGTGACGTGGCGGATGATCGCCCCAGCGCTGTTGATCACGTTGAAGCGCACCTTGACTAGCGTGTCGGCGGCTTGGCCGGCCTCGACGCCGATGCGCGCCTGGAAGGCGCTATGCGCGAAAGGCAGGCCACTCAGATTGAGGCTGGCTGATCCGCAGCCACTAAAGCTGATCGCCCAATCCTGCAGGGCAGACTCGTGCAGCAACAAGGTGTCGTCCTTGTTAATGTAGGCGTTGCAATCCAGGGCAAAGCGATAGGGGCTAACCGCCGTGCCGCCCGGCGCGACGACTGGCGGGTTCACCGGCGCCGAGACCAGTGAGTAGGCCGTGGCGTTGCCGACCAGGCGCATGGCGTACAGCACGCCCGTCGTCCCGCCGGCGAACACAAAGGAGATCACGCTGACGTGCTTGCCTCCAGAGGTGAGCGGCACGTCTATGCTCACGCCGGGGGTCCCATATGGCGCGGAAAAGGAGCGTTGCAGCAACGGCGTGTTGTCGCCGGCGGTGGCAATCACCCTGACCCGTGGCTGTGCTCCACCCGCAGCCGTGTCGGGCACACCAAAGGTGGCGTGGAAGTTTCCCGCGGCGTTGCCGCCAAGGATCAGCCGTGTGCTGCCGCAACCGGTTAAGGAGACATAACTGCCACCGATAGCCAGTTGCCCGGCCATGGTGACGTCGGCGCTTTCGTCATAGGCGTTGCACCGGGAGACAAAGCTGAGGGCGTCAACGGCGATGCCGCCGGGGCCGCCGCCGTAGAGGGTGCGTTGGGGATTCTGGTAGGTCGGTGAGACCCTGTCGGGCAGGATGCCTGCGCCGGTGATGGCCATGTTCACGTCGCCCGCGACCTTCAGGTTGGCCGTGGCGCCCCCCCGCAGGTCCACCCAGAGTGGGCGCAGCCCTCCCCCGGGGAAAGCCATGCCCACGACCTTGCGCACGATATGGCCCTCGGCGTCGAGAACACGAACCGTCAGCGTTCCCCTCTTGGCCCCGTAGGAGTCGTCAATAGCGCCGTAGCGCAGCGCCAGTGTGCCGTGCGCGCCGGCCGCTATGCCTACCGTGTAGTCGCCGCAGCCAGAGGCGGTCACCACCTTATCCATGGCCAGGCCAACCAGGGTCACACTGACGGGGGCCGTGGCCAGATAGGCGTTGCAGCTATGGGCGGCCGCGGCCAGGTTGATCGGCGTCGCGCCTGCCGGCGGCGCGTCCCCGCTGCCACTGGCCGGACGCAGCGCCTGCGCCGTGCCGCTGAGGGTAACATTGTAGAGGATCGTGTTGGCGTCGCCTTTGAAGTCGAAGGCGACGGCCGCCGCGCCCCCCACCCCCACATCTATCGTCTTTGGTCCGCTGCCCTTGCTCACCGTGACGTCCAGGCCACGCGTGGCGTACCCGCTGGCGTCCACCACGCGCACGCGCACCAGCATAGGTGTGGAGCGGGTCTCGTCGTCGCTCACGCCGACGCTGGCGTGCAGGCGGCCGCCGTTCGGCCTGTTCAGGTAGAGCACGGCCTGGGCGCACCCGCTGTTCTCCGTCGCCGTGCCCGTCACCACGAGTGTGCCGCCGATCTGCTTTGCGCTGGTCGTCAGATAGCTGTTGCAATGCCGGGCGAAATCCGTGCCGGTAGGCGTTTGGGTGCCGATCACCCCGATTGAGGGGCCGGGGAAGACCACCGGCGCGGCCAGCGGCGTTGCTGAGCCGCCACCTGGGGCCACCGTGCCCGCGCCGCCGAACGTGGCGGCGACCAGGATGACACAGACGACGAGGCGGCCCCGCGCCGAACCGCGGCCATACGAGGTCACGCGCCACCTGGCCGGGCCCCTGCCCGCTAAAAGATCAGACATATGCATCTCCTGTACCGAATAAGGGCGCCATGGACACGCCCCCGCGGGCGCTCCCTACCATCAAGTGGCTGCCGCTGGCTTGATTAAGCCACCCAGATCGCCTCACCCGGGCGCTCCTTCCGATGAGCGGCAGCCGCTCTAGTAAACGCATTGTATCAGGTATTTTAGGACTCTTGCCTCAGCCACCACCCGGGCCGTTCGCTGGGCCACTGGAGCACGCCCGCACGGCCAGAGCCATCCAACCTGCTACACTACCCACACCAGGATTACCCATCAACGATGGTGGCGCCGCCTTGTCGAGCGGCGGCAACCAGGATAGGACCAGGATAGTATGGGAGGATGGCCGCGTATGGTGTTATCTCGGCATCGCATCGCCAGTGTACGCTCTACCACGGGGTGTGGCCCACGCGTCGTGGCGGCGCCGTTGCGGCGCGCCACTCGCCTGGCCATCGGCCTGCTGCTGCTCTGGGGCGCGGCCCCGGTGGCTGTGCCCCGGGCTCAGGTCGCCGCGGCCCCGCTGGCCGCCCCCGCCTTCCCTGGTCCGGCGCGTGGGACGCCGAGTACACAGGCCCCAATGGCCACCGACTTCACCCTGCATGGGACCGTCAGTGTCAGCGACGCCGCGCGTCAGGTCGGCGGCACGGTGGTAGCGGCCGGCGCCGCACTGGTGTTCCAGAGGCAAGGGCAGGCCGTGCTCTACCTGGACGTGCCCTCGGGGTCGGGTGGCGCTTTCACGGCGTCGTTCGGCATCCCCAATACGGAGAGCGCCATGGGACCCGGCACAATGCGCGTGCGCGCGATCGGGCGGGATGGCTTTATCCTGCGTGGGGCCGACGTGACGGCCACCCGGGGGATCTCCCCTCGGGCGATCACGCTCAGCGTCGCCGGTGCGGTCGCCGTTGTCCTGGACTATCTGGATACGCCAGCCGACTACCCATCACGGGCTCTCCTGTTTAACGTCCACCTCAGCGGAGTCGCGCGGGCGCTGCAACCAGCCAGCGCGCCGGGCAGCGCCCCTGTGGCGGGGGCGGCGCCCCTGGATCTGGCCGGGGCAACCCACAATGGCCTGGCCGCGTTAGCCACCGAGGCGGTCTCGGTCACCCTGGTCGGGCTGGCCCAGGGCAAGACGGCGGTGGCCTCCTATGGCGGCGCATTGAAGCTGGCGCTGCCGCCCGGCGCGTCCGGGACCCTGGTGCTGCGCTATGGGGCCACCGACCGGTCGGTGGGTGGTGTACACACCCCCCTCAGCGTGGCCGTGCTTGACGCCGACGGTCACCTACTGCGCCGTGCGGTGGGCATCGCCTTCGCCGGCGGGGGTCTGCGCCCTCTGTGGATCAGCCTGAGTGGCGGCCGCACGGTCACCTTTGTGGCTGGGGACGCCGCGGACATTTCAATCGCCCTCACCGCCGTGGGCATCCTCCCCGGGCGGCTGACGCCCACCTATAGCAACCCTGATCGGGTGCTGTACGGCGGCGCGCCCGGGGGCGTAGCCATCGAGCGATCGGCGTTTATCTCCCACTGCGGCGGAGGGTATAGCGATGAAGATGTCCGGGTCGCGCGTACGCTGATCATGGGCCACACGGTGGTCACCTCGCGCAGCAGCTGCGGGTCGCTGCGCCTGGTGCTCAGCGTGGCTGGGGCCGCCACCTTCCACGCCGTGTTCGCGGCCCCCGACAACGCCTCGGGCAGCGCCCAACCGGCGCTCACAGTGGTGGCCACGGCGGGTGACAACGCGCCCCTGTTTCAGCGGACCTACCGCACGGCCTTTGGCTCCCCCGGTGTACCCCTCGACGTGAATCTACACTATAGCGCTGGCGGCGCCGCCAAGAACGTGAGCGCGCTGACCTTCTTGTTCACCACCAGCACGGACTCGGTGCTCTATGGCATGCGCCTGACTGGCAATGCCACGGCCTACTCTCAGGTGTTCCCACCCGTGGAGCCACCCGTCCTGGGCAGCGGTATGGCCATTAATCCACGCGCCTTTAGCGAGACGGACGCCTGTGCCCTGACCAGTGGTGACCTGCTGCTGCTCCACGAGGCGGCCTTGCAAGAGTGGGCGCTCGGCCTGACCCTGAACTGCGGCACGGCCACCCTGACGCTGGCCGATCTGCCCTATGCGCATCGCACCTTCACCGCGCGTATGGGCATCCGGGCCGGCGAGAACCCCGATACGCTGGTCAAGATCCGCCTGGATGTGCTCGACGCCGCAGGCCATAGTGTACGGCATGTCACCGTGCCCGTGCGCTATGGCTACGGCCCGCTCAACGCCGCCGTGGACCTGACCGGCGGCGCTCGGCTACGCCTCAGCTACCAGGGAGCCACCCAGGCGATGGTGGTCGTTTATGCGATGACCGCGTCCTGAGCTCCGTGCCGGGGTCCGGTGGCCCACCCCGGCGGCCCCAGGCCAGGGCATTAGCGCAGAGCCGTGGGATGGCCCACGATCACATCGGTGCAGATGCCTTTGGTTTGCTGGGCGCTGAGGCTGAACACGGTTGAAGAAGGAGCGCGGATGTCGGGGACGCACGCCGCCTACTACGCCGCGCTGGCCGAACAGGCTGAGGCCGAGCTAGCGGGGCCGGACCAGCAAGAGTGGCTGAGCCTGCTGGAGCGCGAGCACCCTAACCTGCGCACCGCCTTGCGGTGGTCGCGGGACAGCGGGGCAATGCCCGACCAGGGGCTGCGCATGGCCGCCGCCCTGTGGCGCTTCTGGTGGGTGCGGGGTCACCTGGGCGAGGGTCGCGACTGGCTGGAGGGGCTGTTAGCCACTGGCGCCGGCGACCCAGCGGTACGCATCAAGGCGCTCAAAGGGGCCGGCGTGCTGGCCGCGCAGCAGGGGGCTTATGAGCGCGCCACCACCCTGCACCAGGCCAGCCTGGACCTGGCGCGGGAGATCGGCGACCGCGCCGGTGTGGCGGCGGCGCTGAACAACCTGGGCATGGTCGCGTCGCGCCGGGGGCAGTATGCGCGGGCGGCAATCCTGTATGAGCAGAGCCTGGCCCTGCAGCGGGCGCTGGACAACAGCTGGGCGGTGTCCATCGCCCTGAACAACCTGGGTACGGCGACGCTGCACCAGGGCAACTCGGCTGGGGCCACTGCCCTGTATGAGCAGAGCCTGGCCCTGGCCCAACAGCGCGATGATCAGTGGGGCATCGCCGCCGCGTTGAACAACCTGGGCATCGCGGCCCGCCAGAAGGGCAACCATGCCGCTGCCACGGCGCTGTACGAGCGCAGCGTGGCTGTTCAGCGCGCCCTGGGTCACAGGCAGGGAGAGGCCAGCACCGTGCTGAACCTGGCTGAACTGGCCCACGACCAGGCTGATGACCAGCGGGCAGCGGCACTGGGTGCGGAGAGTCTGGCCCTCTATCGCGCTCTGGGCGACCGCTGGGGCATTGCCAGTGTGCGAGCGTTGCTGGGGCATGTCGCGCGTACCCAGGGCCAGCCCGTGGAGGCCTGTCGCCACTATGCCGAGAGTCTGAGCCTGCACGGGGACGCGGCGGCTGATGTGGTCACTATAGCGTCGTGCCTGGAGGGCGTCGCCGCTATCGCCTCTGATCACGGCCAGCCGGATGGCGCGGTCCGGCTGCTGGGCGCGGCGGCCACGTTGCGCGATGTGTCGTCCGCTCCCCTGGCCCCACCCGACCGCGCTGGCCACGCCCAGACCGTGGTAGCCCTGCGTGCGCTCCTGGGTGAGCGCCGTTTCACTGAGATGTGGACGGTAGGGGCCGCGCTATCGCTGCAAAGAGCGGTGGACGAAGCCCTTCAGGCGATTACGATGCTGTGCATATAGCCGTGTCCTCCGGCGCAACCAAACTCCGTAACAGCGGCCCGGGTTCCAGGTCCAGTTCACGCCGCAAGACCTGCTGGCAACGTTGATACAGGCGCAACGCTTCGCCGCGCCGCCCGTCGGCCAGGGCCAGCTCGATCAGGGCCTGGTAGCCACCCTCGCCAGTGGGATCCACGGTCACCAGCTGACGGTAGTACAGCGCGGCCTGGTGCGGCTGGCCCGCCGTGCGGGCCAACGCGGCCCTCTCGCGTAGAGCGCCACACATATCGTGGCGCAGGCGGGCGCGCTCGGGGACGGACCACTCGATCAGGTAGTCGTCGGCCAGCAACTCTCCCTGATACAGGTCTATCGCCCGGCTCAGGTTGTCGCGTTGCCCCCCCGGGTCACCCAGACGCTGGGACCACCGAGCCTGGAACAGCGCGCGTCGGAAGGCCACGGCGTCTACCTCCACGTCGTCGGGGGACAGCGTGTAGCAGCCGTCGGCGTAGCGCAGTAGCTCGTGGCCATCGCGGCCGGTCACAAAGTTGAGCCGCTGGCGCAGGAAATGGACGGCCTTGTGCAGGGTGTTCACGCAGGCCTCCGGCTCCAGATCAGGCCACAGCGTCTCGATCAGCCCCTCGGCCTGCATCGGCGTGCTGGCCCGGTAGGCCAGGTACTGAAACAGCGATTTGGCCCGCGTACTGCCGGTCCACAGCGTGTCGGGTATTCGCCGCCCGGCTACGTAGAGCCGGAACCCGCCCAGCATCTCCACCTGCGCGATAGGCAGGGCGCGGCGCTCGGTCTCGTTTGCCGCCGCCTGTGTCGCCGCTGGGCTGGTCACCATATCAACCATACTCGCGTTCTCCTACTCCAGGAGGGAGCATCCGTCCCTCTCCTGACAGGATGAACGCTGGTCGGCAGACAAATTGGGGCAGCCAGGTCGGTAGGCGCGTTATCAGGGGCAGCGGGCGGCGCGCTCCTGGTCAGGAGGCGAGGCGCCCCGCCGACCGCCCGTGTGTGCTACTCGCCGTCTGCTGGCCGCGGCTTGCCCCGCCCGCCTTCCTCGTCGGCCATCCGCACGATGCGCGGCGTGAAGCGGCCGACCGTGCGCACAAGGTCGCTCTGCGCGGCCATCACGGCCACGATATCCTTGTATGCTTGAGGCGCTTCATCAATGCCGCCGCCCAGAAGGGTCACGCCGCGTTCCCGAAGGTAGCGGTCGCGCTCCCCCCTGGTGATCGTCTCGATCGCCCGCCGGCGACCCAGCCGCCGCCCCGCTCCATGGGAGGCCGAATTGAGTGCCGCGGGCTGACCCAGACCACGGGTCAGAAAGCCGGGGTCGGCCATCGTGCCGGGGATGAACCCAAGCACGCCCTGGTGGGCCGGCGTGGCCCCCTTGCGGTGGACGATTGCTTCGATGGTGGTGGCCCCATTGGCGAGGGTCACCGCCTCACGGGTGGCCACGTTGTGCGGGTTGCCCACAAAGGCCAGTGGCCGCAGGCCGGCCAGCCGGCCAATGCGCGCGTGGATGATCTCGTGGTTGGCCCGCGCAAAGCGCAACGCCAGATTCATGGCCGCCCAGTATTCCTGGCCATCGGCCTCGCTCAGGGACAGGGCGGCGACCTTCCTAGCCTCGCCGACCTCCTTGTGCAGCTCCTCGGCGCGCTTGCCATACACATCGGCGATCTTGTACCCAACACCACGCGACCCGGAGTGCGAGGCCAGCACAATGTAGCGCCCGGGCGGCACGCCTTCAACCTCCTCCAGCAGCTCGAACGCGCCCAGGCTGACAAAGTGGTTGCCACTCCCGCTCTGGCCCAGTTGCGCGGCGCCCTTGGCGCGCAGGCCGCGCGTCAGAGGTGTGTCGTGCCAGGCTGGGTCGTCGAGCACGGCGTGATCGGGGAGATGGCGCGGATCCGTCTGGGCCCCCACGCCGAAGACCGCGCCGTCGGCCAGGGCATGGCGCAAGCTGACGGTATGCCGCGCGTCATCGAATAGGTCGGGCGTGGCCTCAAAGATAGTCAGGTACACGGAGCAGCCGATGTCCGGGCCGACCGCGCCTGGGCTGACCTCATTAGCCAGGGCGAAGGCGCCGCCGACGGGCAACCCGTAGCCGATGTGCGCATCAGCCATCAGCGCCCCCGCAACCGCCGAGGGCAAGCGCATGGCCAGATCCATCTGGGCCACGGCCCCGTCGTCAATGCCCTCGCGGCCCCACACGCGGTAGGCGATCGGCGTGTCCCGCAGGGCAAAGGAGGACCGCGCCGCCGCTATCTTGTCGCGCTCCATCGCGGCCAGCACGGCGACGGCCAGGCCGCCGAGGAGGGGATCAGCCTCATGGGACAGCGGCTGCATGCGCACCGCGTCCAGCGCGTCCAGCGCTGCTTCGGGCGTCCACCCCCGCGCAAGCAGCACGGCGCCCGTTTTCTTGGCCTGGCCCAGCAGGGCGCCGTGCGTCCAGCCGCGCCCCTGCAACGCCGCGCCACTGATCATGTCCGCCATGTGTCTGCCTCGTCCCTGCTCCCGCATGTGTAGCGCCATGATTAATTGGTAGCTGGCATGATTGTACCAGACTGCACCTCTCCAGTCGTGCGGCGGCGCTAGGGACGAGTGGAGCGCAGGGACGCGGCGACGCGCAGGGCCGTGGGCAGGTCCAGGGCGGATTCCAGGCGCAGGGTGAAGGGGCCGCGCTGCCACAGCAGCGTGTTGCCAGCCAGGCGCAGCTCCTCGAAGCGCCAATCGCCGGTGGGTCCAGCGTAGGCGAAGGCGTGGGGCGTGCCGGTCAGCCAGACCGCCGAGGCGCCGTCAATGGTCAGGAAGCGCACCTGGGTCTCCGGCGGAATATACTTCTTGTACATAAAGATGTCCATCAGGTTGGCCTGAAACTCGGTCAGCAGCAGGCCAACCCCGGCGCTGGCGCGGGGTAGCCAGGTGTTGGGCAGATAGACCAGGGCCACCTGCCCGTGGGCCACCTGAGGATCAAGGTAGACGGTGGGCTGGCCCAGCCCGGGCAGGGTGGGCGCCAGCACCCCGAAGGCCAGCCGCCCGCGCACCGCCGCCAGGGTGGTGCGTCGGCCCAGGCGTAGCGCCTGGACCGCCGGCAGACCCTGCCCACGTGGTGGAGGGGGACCGGCGGCGGGGTTTGGGGGCAGGCTGGGTACGGCGATGATCAGCACACCGCGTACAGCCAGCCAGCGCAGCACGGTGGCTCGGGCGTCGGGCGAGAGGGCCAGCGCCCCGCCGATCAACCCACTGGCGATCAGGAGGGCGGCCAGGGTACGGCGCAACCACGGCGAACGGGCGGCAGTGTCCGGGCCGTGCCGTTCGGCGCGCAGTCGGGCGGACACGGACGCGGCCATGCCGGGCGCCTGAGGGTACTTAAGGTCCTCATGCAGGTCACTCAGCGCCCGGGCGAGCTGGGCATCGGTGGGGGGGTGGGGGGGCCGCCGTTCAGCCATCAGCCAGACCTGCCCACATCTGTTCATCCAGGGGGCCGCCCTGGTCGGCCAGGCTGCCGCGCAATCGCACGAGGGCGCGGGAGAGACGCGACTTGACCGTGCCACGGCGGCAGCCCAGCGTGGTGGCCATCTCCTCCTCGGAGAGATCCAGGAAGTAGCGGTAGGCGATGATCAGGCGATCCTGAGGGCGCAGGGCGGCCAGGGCGCGCAGCAGCGCCTCGTGGCGTTCGCCGCGCAGGGCCAGTGCCTCGGGGGTTGGTGGGCCAGGTTGGGCGGGCGCGGCGGCGACATGCAGGGCCAGGGTGGCACGGCGGCCCTCGGCGACACGGCGGTTGCGTGCCTCGTTGGCCACGATGCGCAGCAGCCAGGGCCGAAAGGGCGCTCCTGGCTTGAAGCGGCCAAGGGCATGGTAGGCCTTGACCAGCGCCTCCTGGGTGGCGTCCTCGGCCTCGGCGCCGCCGCCCGTGATCAGATAGGCGGTGCGCAGCGCGATATCCTGGTACCGCCGCACCAGCTCCTCGTAGGCTGCCACATCACCCGCCCGCGCCTGTTCAAGCAGTGTGCTCTCCTCCAGCAGTGGACCCTCCCGCGCGGCGGCCCCAAGGCATAGGGCGTGATACTCGCGCGTCGCCAGGTTCCAGGGGCGACCCGCGCCTACAGTGCCGCATGGGCAAGGTTGGCCGCCCACACAACGCGCCGGACAGCATGGTAGCCTGTGAGGCCGGTCTCTGGTTCGTCCTGACCCCTGGGGCCGCTCAGCGCTTATCCATGATAGCGGCGATAGCCCAGGCGTCGCTGGCGGTGGGCAGCGTGGCTATCACCCGGCCGGTGGCCGGGTCGAGCGCCTGCCCGCGGTTGTGCTCAGGCTCAAGGGCATAGAGTAGCCGGCCCGTGGAGTTGAGGGCCAGGCTGGTCACAGCGACGCCGGGCAGATGCACGGCGCTCAAGGCGAGGGTCGCTGCGTCCAGGGTCCAGACCCCCCGCATGGTGACCACAAATAGGTGGCGACCATCGCCGGAGAGCACGGCCCCGCCGAGTGACCGCCGCGCTGAGCCTGCGCGCTGGCCAAGGTCGGCCTTGCGGATCTCGCCGAAAGGCAGGCCATGCACGACGCGCAGGCGGCCCAGCACCGGGTTGACCGCGTAGAGGGTCGCGCCATCGGCGGAGACGGCCAGGGTGTAGTGGGCCAGATCGGCGCCCGCCGCGCCGTTGTCAGGCAGATCAATGCAGTGGGCGATGCGGTTGACCACGGAGAGGGCATGCACAAAAGCGCCAGCCTTGCCGCCGGGCTGGGTGTAGATATAGAGCGTGTACAGCCAGGCCCCGTCGGGCGACCAGACGCGCGTCCAGGCCACGCCGCTCATGGTAGCCGACGCGGGGTCGGGCGCGCTTTTATCCAGCACCGGTTGGTCGTCCAGCATGCCCTGCCCGATCTGGTAGGAGCGCACGCGGTAAGGATGGTCGCCGGGGCGGGCCAGCCGCTCGATCAGGTACAGAACGGCGCCCTGACCATCCACGGCGTCCAGACCGAAGCGGCCGGGCAGGGTCAGTGTGGCGGCCACCTTCATGGTCGCGGTGTTGACCACGATGGCCCGGGTGGTCCCCGCCGGCGCCGTCGTGGCACGCAGGGCCTGCCACAAGCCGTTGTAGGAGAGCGTGGTGGCGGAGTAGTCGCCTGTGCTGGTGGAGTAGGCCCCAGGCAGGACCAGCGAACGCAGGACGCGCCCTGAGCGGGCGTCGAGCGCGCGGAAAAGGGAGGGCCCGCTAGCGGCGGCGCTGGCCGTGTACAGCACGGATCCGTGGGAGGCCAGCAGGCCGAGGGGCAGGTGGTGGGCCGCGCCGCCGCCAGGCAGGCTGACCATATCGCCGCCAGCGTTGGCCCCAGCGCGCAGCAGCAGCATATCACCGTCCACTCGGGCGGGCGCCGTGGCCCGCGCTCCGCCGACCATGCTGAGCGTGATCATCAAGGCTGCCAGGATGACTGATAGGGGGAGGGTCAGGGTGCGTCTCATCGCCGTCTTCTTTCCGCAACGTGCTGGATGTATGGCACAGGGAGGGCGGCCAGGCGCCGTTCTCACACACCCTATACAACACGAGAGGGGCGATGGCTCCATTGCCCAATCCATCGAAAAGCAGCGCTGGCCTGCCGTGCCGGGGGCGTGTACGACAGGGCGGACCCGGTTAGCCTTTGGTCAGGCGAGGAGCCACGGCCCGGGCCGCATCGTCCAGGGCGCGCCGGGCTGACCGGCCACCAGATAGCGCCGCTGAGACGGCGGCGCCAAGTTGGGCCTGCACAAAGGGCAGTTGGGGCACGGCTGGCCAGAGCTGGACCGATTGGGCAGCCTGACGAAACGCCTCCTTGCCCACCATAGCCCACTTAACGCCTAGCCTGTAGGCGGAGGCGACCACCGGCACGCCACCCTGAGCCCCACTGGTGAAGGCGCGATCGGCCTTCTCGTCGCGCAGAAATGTGAGCAGCGCCCACGCCGCGCTGGGGGCCGCCGTGGTGCTCCACATGCAGATGGTCATCAAGGTCAGCAGGGTTGCCGGCGCATGCGCTTCCAGCGCTGGGGCCGCGACGGGCAATGGCCCCAGTTCCAGGGGGGTCGCGCTGCCCCCGCCGTAGCGCACCATGACGCTCTGCACCCACGGCCCCTCGCAGGTTAACGCGGATTCGGTGCGAATGAACGAGCCCAGGCTGTCGCGCACCGTGCCGCTGACCCCGTCGGGTTGCATGGCCCCACTGCGCTGAAGGCGCACGAGCAGCTCCAGCGCGCCAACGCCGGCGGGACCGTTGAAGGCTGGCTCACGCCCATCAGGCGACAGGATCCGGCCACCACCGCTCAACAACCACGCGGCGAAGCGATCCGCCGTGTCGGTGTCCCCGTCCCCAGGGAAGCTGAAGCCATAGACGCCCGCCGCCGACCTGGTCACCTGCCGGGCCACGTTCAGGAGTTCTTGCCAGTCGCGCGGCAGGGCGCGTGACCCCAGCAGGGCGCGGTTGCCCGCCAGGACGTAGGGCTGCGCGTTGATTGGCAGGCCGTAGACGCGGCCAGCAAAGCGGGTCGCCTCCAGGTAGCTGGGCACATACAGCCCGGCCAGATCGGCGAAGTCGGGGAAGCGCTCCAGGCTGACCAGGGTGCCCTTGCTGGCGAAGGAGCCCAGCAGGGCGGCATCCATCAGGCACAGGTCCGGCGTTATCCCAGCGGCCTGGGCCGCACGGAGGTCATTGTGCTGAGTGGCGGGATCCTTGGTGACGACGGTCACCCGCAGGAAGGGATAGGCGCGCTGGAAGGCCGCGACCTGACCGTTCAGCTAGGTCCCAAAATCCTTACCCTGGGCGTAACTCCACAGGGTCAGTGACCGGGTAGCCCCTGGCTCGTCCCACCCGGTTCAGGCCGGCCAGCCCAGCCGCGGCGCCGCCCAAAAAGACCTGCCGCGTGACGGCGTTACGCTCTTTTGGCTGGCTGGGGCATCAGCGTCACCCCACTTCCCTACCCGTAGAAGAGGCCCTAATCGTGTAGCAACGGTCGAGTGAGGGATAACAACCCTTCAGCCCCGGACCAACCGCAATCCTTCACACGAGCCCTGACAGACGACTGGCGCTCCACAGCTATGAGCCCCGCTAACACATCTCCGGTCACTCAGTCTGCGCCTGCGCCAACTTCTCGGTAATCATCCGTCCCACAGCCTCAAAATACTCACCGCCCAGTCCGAACGCTACAGGGTGCTTCGTGATGACAAACAGAGTGCCGTCCTTTTGTGCCCACGCCACGCCGTTTGCGTCCGTGGCCCAGGGAGGCGTACCGGCAATGTCTTTCCAGCACTGCCGGAACGCAACGCCGTAGAACATGACCACACGTGGTCGATATTCCGCGATGCGTTACGCGATATGGGCCGCTCGTAGGGGCATATAGTACTGCTTGTACTGCTCACGTGTGGCCAATTGCTTAAGCCGTGAGTGCTCAGCATAGAACCAAACCTTTGTGGACGGCGATGGGAGGGGCAGCAGTTCCAGGAGGCAAGTCTCCCCACCTGTGATGCCTAACTGCTCTTGTTGATACTTTCGGACAGACTTGATTGTGGTCGAGGGATCAGTGGCGCTCAGCACGACCCGGATCAGCTTGTTCCATGTGGGCTGTAGTACCGCCGGGTCATGGAAGAACTTCACCACATCGAAGCCCTTGCCGAATGCTTCGGTGAACGAGCGAAGGTCCTCCACCGCGTGCTGTCCCCGGAGGCGCCATGCGTCAAGCCGCCGTTTCACTTCCTCGAATGATCCACCTCCTTCTTCCATGCCAATAAACCAGTAAGGAGCGTTGTAGGTCCCATAGCCGTAGAACTTGTCAGCAAAATCGGCCAGCAGAGTGTCATCAAACTGCTCTGCCTGAGCGTCACCCATTGCGCCAGTCATCCCGGACACGTCCGCGGCTGCACCCTACCGCCCCGTAGGCGCCGCGTCAGCCAAGGCGATCCGAGTTGCTGCCCTACGTTCCTGGCCCTGGCGCATTGTGCTTGCCGGGGCTTGTTAGATACTGATCGCATCATCACTGGCCTCTACTCCTGGTCCCCAATAGCCACCAGTATCAGTGTGATCCGATGATACCATCCTGTCACTATCTGTACAGCTTCCAGAGGGGCTCACGCAGCACACTATGACGCGCGGCCGTCGGGAGTCGCGACAGCGTAAACCTGCGCGGACCTAATCCAGGTGATGGCGCCAGTGGGTGAGTTGGACGGCGCGACAGGCCTGGCCCACGGTCATGTGGCGCTGCTGCTGAGCCGTGGGCAGCGCTGGTTCTTCTTCTCAATGCCTCTGCTTCGGGCCAAAGTTGGGTATAATGCCGACAGGCCGATGCATCCTACTGCGGGAGGGAGATCTGTGACCGCCATCGACTGGCTGCTTGATTCGGACCCGTCGATCCGCTGGCAGGTGATGCGGGACCTGACCGGCGCGCCAGCGGATCAGGTCGCGGCTGAACGCGCAAGGGTCGCCACCGAGGGCGCGGGCGCGCGGCTGCTCGCCCTGCAAGGCACCGACGGGACATGGGGCGGCGCGGCTTGGAACCACGGGTGGGACTCCACGATGCACGTCCTGTCGCTGCTGCGGGAGATGGGTCTCGATCCCGCGAGCGACCCGGCGCGCCACGCGGTGGGCCTCGTCCGTGACCGCGTGACGTGGCAGGGTTGCGGACCACCGGCCTGCGACGGCAATCCCTTCTTCGCCGGCGAGGTGGAGCCGTGCATCAACGGGCAGGTGGCGGCGAGCGGCGCCTACTTCGGCCAGGATATCCGCGGCATCATTGCCCGGCTGCTCGCCGAGCAGCTGCCCGACGGCGGCTGGAACTGCGAGGCGGAGAGGGGCTCGACGCGGTCGTCGTTCAACACCACGATATGCGTGCTCGAGGCTCTGCTTGAGCATGAACGGGCGGACGCGGGCAGCCCGGAGGTGACCGAGGCCCGTCTCCGAGGGCAGGAGTACCTGCTCGACCGCCGCCTCTTCCGCCGGCGGTCGACCGGCACGGTGGTTGATCCCGCGTGGACCCGTTTCTCCTTCCCGACGTGGTGGCACTATGACGTGTTGCGGGGGCTCGAGTACCTGCGCCGCGCCGCCGGCGCGCCCGACGAGCGCGTGCCCGAGGCGATTGAACTGGTGGCGTCCAAGCGCGACCGCGACGGCCGGTGGCCGCTCGAGACCCGGCACCCTGGCAAGATGCCGGTCGAGACGGACGAGGGCGAGGGCCGGCCGAGCCGGTGGAACACCCTCCGCGCCCTGCGCGTGCTCCGCTGGCACGAACAGGCCTGAGGGCAGTGAGATCAAAACAGCGGATAGCGCACGCCCCGCTGGGGCATGCTGATCGCCATCAAGGAGGAACTAGAGGTCGGGTGTATGTGCGGCTACAGGGAGGGCAGGTCGGCTAGCCAGCCCTGCATCTGGCGTACCTCGGCGGGGCTGAACTGCCAGCCCTGGCCGCCGACGTTCTCCTCCACCTGACGAGCGTCCTTGGCCCCGGCGATGGCTACGGTCACGGCAGGGTGCAGCAGGGTCCAGTTCAGCGCGACCTGGGCCACGGTCACCTCGTGTGCTCTGGCCACATCCCTGAGCTTCTCCACCAGTTGCAGGTTTTGGCGGAACCGCTCGCCCTGGAACTGCGGATCATCGTGGCGCACATCGCCCTCGGCAAACGTGCTATCGGGCCGGTACTTGCCGGTGAGCAGCCCCTTGGCCATCGGGCTGTACACGACCACGCCGATACCCTGTTCCTGGCAGAATGGCAGGATCTCCTGCTCAATGCCCCGGTTGAGCATACTGTAGACCGGCTGCAGCGAGTCAACATGGCGCACCGTCAGGCAGGCCCGCAACATGGGCACGTCGAAGTTAGAGACGCCCACATAGCGCACCTTGCCCGCCTGGACCAGATCATCCATTGCCTGCATGCTCTCTTCCACGGGCGTCTTGGGGTCGGGCCAATGCAGCTGATAAAGATCAACGTGGTCGGTGCCCAGGCGGCGCAGCGAGTTGTCAATCGCCTCCATGATGTGCTTACGGCTCAGGTCGAAGCCACCGACCTTGGTGGCCAGGAACACCTCCTGGCGGCGACCCTGCAGGGCCTGGCCGATCAACTCCTCGGAGTGGCCGTCGCCGTACACTTCCGCTGTGTCCACAAACGTGCTGCCCAGGTCCAGGGAGCGCCGCACGGCGGCCATGGTCTGCTCGTCGTCCACATGGCCCCAGCCACGGCCGCCCATCGCCCAAGCTCCGAAGCCGATAGCCGAGACCTCCGGCCCATACTTGCCCAGCTTACGTGTCTCCATCGCCACCCTTTCCACTCCTTGCGTCGCCCTATTCCCGGAGCGCCCTCGTGTAGTTCGGCTGACATAACATGGCGGTTTGCACATCATCGCACCCGCGCCGAAACGGGCGCCCTTCGGAGGCGCCCCTACTGATAGGGCAGTGTACTGGCAACCGCACGATCCGCGCCACCGGGCCGTTGAACCTACCGGCTTGTGGGCCAGGCTGAGCAGGTGACACGTTGGGCAGATGATACGGATTAGTCGCCCAGGTCACCCCGCGCCTGGGCAGCCGCCGCGCCGCGCTGGCGGCGGACGCTGCGCACGGCCAGCCGCACGCGCTGGGCCAGGGCGTCCAGCCCCTGGCCAGTCTGGCCGCTGACATCAACCGAGCCGGGCAGGGCGTCGTGGAGGGTGCTCAGGCGGGCGCGGTCCTCATCGGTCTTGAGCAGGTCCACTTTGTTCAGCGCCGTGACCAGCGGGCGGTCAGCCGCGCCCAACGCGGCCACTTCGGCCAGGGCTACCTCGGCCTGGGCCAGGGCCTCAGGGTGGGCGGCGTCTATCACATGGATCAGCACGTCGGCGGCGCTGACCTCTTCCAGGGTAGCCCGGAAAGCGGCGACCAGGCTGGTGGGCAACTTATGGATAAAGCCTACCGTGTCGGTGAGCAGCACATCCACGTTCTCGCCCACGCCCCAGCGGCGGGTGGTGGGGTCGAGGGTGGCGAACAGGCGGTCCTCGGCATGGACCTCGGCCCCGGCCAGGCGATTGAGCAGGGTAGATTTGCCGGCGTTGGTGTAGCCCACCAGGGAGGCGCAGGTCCAGGAGGTTTGGCGGGCGGCCCGCTGCACCTGCCGGCGGGTGCGGATGGCCTCTAGCTCTTGCTCAAGGCGTTTGATCACCACGCGGATCTGGCGGCGGTCGGTCTCGATCTGGGTCTCACCGGGGCCGCGGGTGCCGATACCGCCGCCCAGGCGCTCCAGGTGGGTCCAGCTACGGGCCAGACGGGGCAACTGATAGGTTAGCTGGGCCAGCTCAACCTGCACGGCCGCCTCGCGGGTGCGCGCCCGCTGGGCAAAAATATCCAGGATCAACACGGTGCGGTCAATCACGCGCTGTCGCCCCTGGCAGCAGGCCTCCAGGCCGCGCTGCTGTTGGGGGCTCATCTCGTCGTCCACAATGAGCAACTCGCAGCCCATCTCCTCAGCAAGGGTGGCCACCTCCTGGGCCTTGCCCTCATTGACATAGGTGCGTGGGTGGGGGGTACGCAGCCGCTGGGTCACCCGGCCGGCCACCTGGATGCCCGCCGAGTCGGCCAGGCGGTCCAGTTCGTCCAGGCTGGCCTCATCGCCCCACGAGGCATAGACGGCGTCCAGCGCCTCCGCGCGCTCATCCGGCCGGGCACTGCGCGGGCGATAGACGCCCACCAGCAGCCCACGGGGCCGCGCCCCGGCCCGAGAAGGAGCAATGCCGCGCGCTTTCTCGCCCCAGGTGGTCCGCACTGTCTCCTTGCCGCCCGGCGGCTCGAGAGGCCCATCAGTGGTGGCGCGGGCGCGGTACCCCGTCGAGGTTGAGCGGCGGCTAGCCAAGGGCGTTCTCCTCCTGCATCTCGCCGGCCTCGGTGGCATTATCCTCAACCCACTTGCCCTGGGCCTTGATCAGGGCGACCAGGCGCGTGTCGGCCTCGGCCTCGGGCACGTTGCGCTCCACGCACTCCTTGCCCACGTAGAGGTTGACGTGACCGGGGCTGCCCCCTACATACCCAAAATCGGCGTCGGCCATCTCACCAGGTCCATTGACGATGCAGCCCATGATCGCTATCTTCACTCCGGTGAGGTGTGATGTGCTCGTCTTGATCCGCTCGGTGGTGCTCTGCAGATCAAAGAGGGTGCGCCCGCAGGAAGGGCAGGCCACATAGTCGGTCTTGGAGATACGCGCTCCCGCCGCCTGCAAGATATTAAAGGACAGCGCCACATCGCCGCGCACGCTGCCCGCGCCACGCACCAGGATGGCGTCGCCCACGCCGTCGCACAGCAGCGAGCCGAGCGAGATAGACGCCTCCAGCAGCAGCCGCTGCCCAGCGGGCTCGTCGGGGCCAGCCATGTCGTCGCTCCCCGCGACGAGCAGCAGCGGGTAGTCCCACCCGCGGTCGGCCAGCGCGGCGGCCAGCAGCCGATAGCCGTGCAGGCGCGCCGAATGCGTGCTGGCGCGCAACGAGAGCAGCAGGTTCTCCACCCCTGCCGACCGCAAAGGCTCCACGCGGGCCAGCAGGTCCAGCACCGCGCTGGCGGGGTCGGCCGCGGCGGCGTCCACCACGCCCTCTAACCATAGCGCCTTCCCGCTGGCCACCAAAGCAGCGCTCAGGTCAGCGTCGGAGTGGCCGGTTGTACCCACGGCCTCGGCGTGGTCCAGAGCAGCGACAAGCGCGTCCATGGCGGAGCCCGTGGCCACCAGAGGGGTAGTCGCCGGCCTGGGGCGCTTCCAGGCCAGGGTGGTCAGCCGCTCAGGCGCGCCGGCACCATCGAGGTCCAGCGCCATGGCGTCCGCCTTGGGGCCCCGGCGGAGGGGCGCGCTGGCCATAGGTAGGCTGGCCCGCGCTGGCAAGGCGCCCGGCGCGGGCGCGTCAGCCAGCACGGCGACCGTCTGGCCACCACCTATGGCCAGGCCGCCCAGGTGGACCACCCGGCTGTGGCGGCGACCGTAGTGGTAGGGGTCCCACGGCGCGCTGGGCTCACCTGCCAGTGGCGCCGGGTCGGCCCGGCGGCCATCGTAGTAGGCGGCGATGGCCCTGGCCACGGGGATCTCCTCCTCAGGTTCCTCGGTCAGGGAGACGCGGATGGTGTCGCCGATACCGTCCTCCAGCAGGCTGCCGATACCGATCGCCGATTTGATCCGGCCATCTTCGCCGTTGCCTGCCTCGGTCACGCCCAGATGGAAGGGGTAATCCAGTCCCTCGGCGGCCATCCGCGCGGCCAGCAAGCGATAGGCGGCGATCATCACCTTGGGGTTGGAGGCCTTCATGGATAGCACCAGGTTGTGGTAGCCATAGCGGGCGCAGATATGCACAAACTCCAGGGCCGACTCCACCATGCCCTCCGGCGTGTCGCCGAAGCGGTTCATCACGCGGTCGGAGAGCGACCCGTGGTTTGTGCCGATGCGCATGGCGATGTCGCGCTCCTTGCATTTGAGCACCAGCGGGGCCACGCGCTCCTCAATGCGCCGAAGTTCGGCGTCGTAGGCGGCGTCGGTATACTCGCGCACGGCGAACTTGCGCGAATCGGCGTAGTTGCCCGGGTTGATGCGCACCTTGTCCACGATTTCGGCGGCGGCCATCGCCGCTTCGGGCGAGAAGTGGATGTCAGCGACCAGGGGCACGCGGACACCCTGGGCCAGCAGGCGGTCGCGCACCTCACCGATAGCCCGCGCATCGCGGGCGGTGGGCGCGGTGATGCGCACGATCTCGCACCCAGCCCGCACCAGGCGGACGGCCTGCGCGACAGTGCCATCTATATCCTGCGTGCGCGTAGTGGTCATGGACTGCACGCGAATGGGGTTGGTCCCGCCGATGGCGACATCGCCCACGTTGACCACCCGGGTGACCCGCCGCGCATAGTGGTAGAGGCTGGCCGTATAGGGCAGGACCTCCTGTGGGCCCGCTAGTTCATTGCGTCGTTCCTGTGCAAGCATCGCTGCCCCGCTCTCCTCCCACCTGCCCGACCCATCCATGATCACGATACCCGCGGCCACGCTTCCCGTCAAAGCCACGCCACTTTATTTGACAGCCTTCTCTGACCGATGCTATGGTGAAGGTGTTGAGGAGGGGGTCTGGGCGCCTCACAACCTGAGCAGGCTGGACATGGTTTGGTCTGGCCGGCCGCCCAGGGACCAGAACCGGGAGGAGATCACGATCATGGCCTATGAACTGCCGCCGCTGCCGTATGAGTACAGCGCGCTGGAGCCCCATATTGATGAGCAGACCATGCGCATCCACCACGATAAGCACCACGCCACCTATGTGACCAACCTGAACGCCGCGCTGGCCGACCAGGGCGACCTGCAAAACATGCCCATTGAGGGGCTGCTGCGCCAGATCAATCAGGTGCCCGAGGCCAAGCGCACGGCCGTGCGCAACAACGGCGGTGGGCACGCTAACCACACCATGTTCTGGGAGATCATGACCCCCGGTGGCGCTGCCACGCCAACTGGCGCGCTGGGCGACGCGATTAACCAGACCTTTGGCGGCCTGGATGGGCTCAAGGAGCAGATCAACAAGGCCGCCACCACGCGCTTTGGTAGCGGCTGGGCCTGGCTCTCGCTGGATGCCGGTGGCAAGCTGTCCGTGGAGAGCACGCCCAACCAGGATAGCCCCCTGATGGAGGGCCGCACGCCTATCCTGGGCGTTGATGTGTGGGAGCACTCCTACTACCTCAAGTATCAGAACCGCCGCCCGGATTACCTGGCTGCCTGGTGGAACACGGTCAACTGGGACAAGGTCGCTCAGCGCTTTCAGCAGGGCCGCTAGAGGGCGTACCTCCAGATGCCTTGATCGAACATGCGCACGAAAGAGCGCCCTTCCCCGCACGGGGAAGGGCGCTCTTTCGTGTGTTTACGCTCCATCTGAGGGAGGATGAGCCACATGCACAACAGCGACACCAACCAACTGCTCGGGTATCCGGCCGATGCGCGCCTCCTAATTATTAATGCCGATGACTTTGGGGTGTGTCATGCCGTCAATGCGGCGATCTTGCTCTCACTCACGGAGGGCATTGCGTGTTCCACGACTGTGATGATGCCCTGTCCCTGGGCCTTGCATGCCCTGCACCTGCTCCGAGAACATCCCACTATCCACTTCGGAGTGCATCTGACGGTCATCTGTGAGCCCTCCCGGTACCGTTGGGGGCCGCTCACCTGCCGAGAGAAGGCGCCGTCTTTGGTTGATGAGACGGGCTATTTCTACAGCTTCGAGCGCATCCCCGAGTTCCTGGCGCAGGTCAAGTTGGAGGAACTGGAGATGGAGTTCAGGGCGCAGATCGACATGGCGCTGGCCGCCAACCTCACGCCTACCCATCTGGATTGGCATTGCCTACGGGGCGGCGGAGGAGCCGCAATCGTCGCGTTGATGCTGCGGCTGGCGCACGAGTACGGCTTGGCGATGCGAGCCGTTGATCACCCGTGGATCGCCAAGGCGCAAGGGCACGGGTTGCCCACTAGTGACAACGTCTTTCTGGATAGCTATGGTCTCGATACGGTGGACAAGGCAGCCCAGTACGCGCAATTGCTGCACGACCTGCCCATCGGGCTGAGCGAGTGGGCGGTGCATCCAGGGTTTGACGACGCGGAGGTGCGGGCCATCGGATCGCTTGGCCCCCGGGAGCGCCAGACGGATGTCGACTTCCTGACCTCAGCGCAAGCGCGTGAGATTATCCGCCAGGAAGGCATCACGCTGCTCAGCTACAAGCCGCTTCAGGACGTGTGGCAGGCGCGCTATAGCGGGTCTTCGTGACGGTTGAAGGAGTCGTTGTCGCCCTCCCTATCCCGCGGCCACTGCCGGGGCTGGCCTGCCGCGTCACTCTCCCGTGGCGGCCCCAATATCCTGCCTGTAGACACGGCCTGTGTAGGTAATACCTTCGGCGACGCCGTAGGCGCGCAGGCGGGCCTCCTCAGGCGAGGAGCCCAGGGCCACCACGGTGACCACCCGGCCACCGCCGGTGACCAGACGGCTGTAGGAGTCACCGGCGGCGCATGTACGCAAATCCACGCATCCGTCGGCCACACCTATGTACTTCCCACAAACAGGCTGTTTCTGCGAGAGGTTGGGCACTACGACGCCTGCCTCGACTTAAGAGTCCATGCGGTTCCCTGCTGGTCACCATTGCGTCTTATGGTACCGTGATGGTGGCGGCAGAGATGGACCACGTGCCCTTGCTAAAGTCATCCCAGACAGCGATTGTACGGTCGATATCCAATGAGCCCAGGCTGTGCAGCCCTCTGACCACCTGGAAGGTTCGACCGCTGACGAGATCCTTGCCGGCAATATCCCAAGAGCGACCGCCATCCGTGGGCGATTGATCCCAGATCACGATGTGACCACTAAGCGCCTTGCGCGGGCCGAATTGGGGCCGATACTGGCCACGGCGGAGGGTTGTCACCTGAAACCCCTGTCTGGTCGCGAGGTTCTTGCCTTCGATCACGACCGATCCATCTTCCTGCCATCGTGTCCAGATCACAACATGACCACTGATCGCCGGCTCTGCTAGATAATCCACGCCCTTGGGGCGGGCAACGACAAAGAGACGGCCGGTTGTGAGATCCTTGCCTTCAATGTCCCAGGCGCCACCATGGTGATCACTGAGATTGGCCCAGACAACGGTGTGCCTGCTGATCGCTGGCGTCGTCTGCTCCCCTCCATGGGGAGAAACAGCGAACTCGCTCTTGGTTGTGAGATCTGCCCCGTAGATGTGCCGTTGGCCACTGCGGTTATCCGTCCATACAATCGTTTTGCCGCTCGCGGCAGCGAACTCCTGAGATCCTTTATGAGGGGACACGGTGACGTCATGCCCCGTCATGAGGTCAAGAGCGTGGATCTTGGTATTCACGGGATACATGAGGTCAGGTCCTGAGGCGTGTGTGCATTGGCGGCAGTCCATCCACACGACTAGCTGCCCACTGATCGCCGGTGAGAGCGGCCCAAAGGGTGGCGTCACGACCGATACATGTGTGCTGATGGGGAAGATGCGCCCGGAGACAATATCCTTGCCATAGATGCACGTGCGGCTCCCGCAGTTCGCTACCCACACTATGAGGTGACCACTGATCGCGGGTGACCGGCGGCTACCGCCCTCCCGCACAATAGGAAAAGCGCGGACAGTGATCGTCCCTGCCCCATAGCTATGGGCGAGTACGCGCGGAGTACGATTAGGATGACTAACGAAGCTAGCGAACATGAGAAGCACGGGCAGTAGAACCGTACTTCGATGAAACCTTGACATCATGTGCCCTCCTATTGTCCCACGAGATGATTTTCTCTGGGCTGCTCAGCCTAACGTCTACCAGTTCACCAACGTGACATGGTGCGGCGCTGAGGGATGGTGTCCACCCAAGATCTGGAGCAAACCCTTAACGTAGGGGCGGAACAGCGACCAGGCTCGACACGATGCGCACGAGCTCAGCGCGGCTCACGCCGCGCGCCTGCACCGTATAGTGCTCCGCGCCCACCCGCCAGAAGATCGCTCGTGCTGGCCAGCCACTTGTCGTCTCGATCCACCCCTCGACACCCTGGACACGGATGTGGGTCCGTGTGTCCGGGCGCGCACTGTTGACCGGTCCGAGGGCGAACAAGAGCACATCCCCCAGCGGGCTGCGGTAGCCCACCTGATAGGCGGCGACGGTGAGGGCGTCATGGCGCAGACTCTGGAGGAGCGGCGCACCGCCAAACCGCGCGGGCAGCCATGCTGGGCGGAACACGGCCACATTTGTGGGCAGGCGCTCACGTACAGATGCCCAGACCATCGGGGTCGTTCCGCCGCTAGCGCGCGCGGCGATCGTCGCCGGTGGCTTCGCGCCGGTGGCTACTACTGTCCCCACCAGGACGAGAGCTGTTGCAATAAGCCATCGTTTCATCATCATACCACTCCCTGAATTCACCATCGAGTTCGTGACCTAGCGGTTTGCCAGCGCCGAGAGCGTTCTGGTTCTTCTTTCATGCTGAACACGTCTTTGGAGAACCGACCTCGCCGTGGCGCGGCTGGAGCGACACCAGGCCACGTCTTTGGACACGTCACGAGTCCTGCATGTCGCCACCAGGATCGTGACACAGGAGTCCACTAGCTAGAGTCCTTCCCTGATAGGCGCGGCTGATCCGCTCACATTAGGGGACGCTCCGCAGCATCACGCCTGTCGTGGCGTCGAGTACGCGCAGGGCGCCATCAGCCTTGACGATAAACGTGCGGTTGCTGCTGAGGTCCACTGCGACGAGGCGGGGCTGAGGGCCAACGGCAATAGTGCGCAAGACATGTCCGAGTAGCGCATCAAGCATACTGACGGTGCCATCCTGATAATTCACAACGAAGACGCGGCGGGTCTGTTCATCAACAGCCACTGCGCGCGGCATCCTCCCCACTTTGACAGTCCGCAGGCTCGCGCCCGTCTGCGCATCAAGCATGCTGACGCTGCCCTGCCCTGTTGGCGACCCCACGGCGTCGAGAGTCGCTTGATTGACAACAAAGAGCCGCTGTGTTCGTCCATCCAGGGCCATGGCTATGGGGTTGTAGCCCACGGAGGTTGTCTGCAGAAGATGAGCCGTCCGCGCGCTAAACATAGCCACACGACCATTGCTGCCCGCCACTGCGCCAGGGCTGGCGACGAAGAGCCGCCCCGTCCGCAGGTCGGCCACCGCGCTCGAAGGCTGCACATGTTCGACAATCAGCTGCACACCAGCGCTCGTAGAGGCGGGGCGACCAACGGCAATCAGTCCTACGGCCATGAGCCCTGCGGTGATGTGCCACCAGGCTCTATGTGCTCTCATCTGGAATGTACCTCCTCTCATGCTATACTCCGGCGCGCCATCGGTCTACCGGTTGGTAGCGGCTCCGCACAGTTATCGCACGCTGCGCCCCCTCCGCGTTCAACTAGCCGCTGCAGCAGCCAGGTGCGGCCACTGACCATGCCTACGGCTTTGAGGATACCTCCTGGGCCGCCTAACTGGTAGACCAGCGTGTGCCCATCCGGCGACCAGGATACGCTCGTGGCTGGCAGTCTGCCCGCTCCCACGACACGCTCTCCGCCAGCGAACACGAGGCGGCGCACCAGGCGCCCCGTACGCACGGCCCGCACGACCAACTCCCCCGTGACGCTCAAGATAGCCACCCGCGTGCTATCAGGCGCAATCGCCGCGACGGCTGGGGGGATCTTGGAGGGCAGCACCACGGGCAAGGTGAGCGCGCCTAACGAGGCGAGGGCGCCACGCCGCACGTCGAGGGCAACCAGGCGCCCCGCCCGCTCCAGGGCAATGCGGCCATCGCGCAGGACGCTATCAGCAAGAGCGGCGCTCGTTGCGGTTGTGGCCCGTGTGCCCACTGCCTGAAGATCAGGGCCAGTCAGGCGCCGACGAGTCCGCCCATCTCGGGTGACACGGATGATGCTGCCTGGCAAGCCGGCAGGAGTCACCGTGCGATACAGGATAGACAGGCCATCCCCACTGAAGACCGCGTCGGCCACTGGTCCATTCGTGAGCCTCTGGCGTTGTCGGCTCCTCATGTCCGCAACCCAGAGGCGGCCACCATCGCTATAGAGCAGGGAGGAGCCCCGCGGCCCCCAGGCGAGAAAGCGCGCCTGACCACTATGGGTGAGCGGCCATTGGGCCTGGAGTGCCAGCGAACGCACCGCACGGGTAGGAGCGGCAGGTCCTAGTACTACAACGACGGATTAGGCAGCTAAGAACGCAGCATCCGCATCACGCTGCCGACGGAGACGACGTTTGATGTGCGACTGTTTGGCGCGCTCGTTGCGCACTTGGGTGTCGCTGAGCCACT
>JAABUM010000986.1_pt1 | contig 45224 bp, 35 predicted proteins | sample 5559161 | NCBI WGS metagenome assembly JAABUM01 (sample SAMN10711868, study PRJNA513369) | rock metagenome | isolation source: Antarctica rocks | place: Antarctica: Victoria Land, Siegfried Peak nord
GGGGTCGCCGCCTCGCGCCGCGTCACCTCAACGGCGCACCACCGGAGCCGGTCCCGACCGCCGCGATCGAGCCGGGCGATGGGTTGTTGCTGCGCGAGGGCTGGACGCTCGCCTGGTGCGGCTGGCAGTGGGACATCGCCCCGAGCGACGTGTTGCTCGGCCTGCGCGCGCCGGAGGCGCTGACACCGACCGGCGGCGCGCTGAGCGGGCAGACGAGCTATCGCTTCCAGCCGAATCTCCGCGCGGCGTACCAACCACTCGCCGAGCCGGGACAGATCGCGCTCGCGGCGGCGGACCCGGACGATCCCGACGCGATCCTCACGGTGGCGGCGTCGGCGCGTGGCCCGTGGCACCCGATCTCGCGCGAGCGCTGGCGCTTCGCCAGTGCCGGGCCGACGGGTCCGCAGTCCGACCCGGCCTCCCTCTGGCTGGCGGACGAGTTCGCGCCGGGACAGGTTTACGAGGTCATCTACCGCACCGATCGCAGCCCGGTCGTCGGGGCGGGGCTGCTCGCCGTGCGGGACACGGTCGCCTTCCTGCGGCACGGCGCGACGCCGGGCAACCCCTGCGCCGGGCGACTCGACCATACCTTCGGCTTCGGCGTCTCGCAGAGCGGGCGCTGCCTGCGGCACTTCCTGCATCTCGGCCTCAACGTGGATGAGGCGGGTCAGCAGGTCTTCGATGGGGTGCTGACGCACGTCGCGGGGGGCTGGCGCGGGCAGTTCAACAACCGCCACGGCCAGCCCGGCGTGATGAATACCCCCGGCTTCAACCAGCTGCCGCCGCACGCCGACGCGGCGGATTCGGGCGCGGCGAGCGTCTTCGCGCGACAACGCGCCGCGGGTGGGATGCCCAAAGTCGTCGCCACCAACACGGCGGCGGAATACTGGCGCGGCGACGCGGCGCTGACCCACCTCGATCCGGTCGCCGCGCGCGATCTGACGCTGCCGGACGATACGCGCGCCTATCTCTTCGCCGGGTCGCAGCACGGTCCGGGGCTGGCGCTCCTCTTCCGTGAGAACCCGCTCGATGGGCTCCGCGCCGCGCATCCGTTCAATCTGCTCGATTACACCCCCCTCCTGCGGGCCGCGCTCCGCAACCTCGCGGACTGGGTCATCGCGGGGATCGAGCCGCCGCCGAGCGCCCTGCCGCGCATCGCCGACGGCAGCGCCGTCCCGGCGACGGCGGCGCTGCGTCCTTTCGCCGCCATCCCCGGCGCGACCGTCCCCGACCCGCGCCTCTTGCCCGCGCCGCGCCCGCTCGATCTGGGACCGGACACGACGCGCGGCATCGGGCGCTACCCGGCAGTTGAGGGCGAACCATATCCGCTCTATGTGTCGGCGGTCGATAGCGACGGGAACGAGGTTGCCGGAATCGCCCTGCCCGATCTGGCGGTGCCGCTCGGGACGCATAGCGGCTGGAACCCGCGCGATCCGCAGATCGGCGGCGCGGGGCAACTGGTCCCGTTGCAGGGATCGAGCCTCCCCTTCGCGCGCACCGCGACGGAGCGCGCCGAGCGCGGCGATCCCCGACCGGCCCTCGCCGAGCGTTATCGCGATCGCGCCGACTACCTCGCCCGCGTCCGGGACGCCGCCGAGGCGCTGGCGGCGCGGCGGTTCCTCCTGGCGGAGGATGTCACAATGGCCGTGACGCTGGCGGCGGCGCGCTACGATCTGATCGCGGGTGCCTGACGCCGCTCAGGGATTTGTGAGCACGAGCCGCGCGATCGTCGGGCGGTGGTCGGAATGGCCGTCCCACTGGCCGAGCCGCGCCTCGGTCGCGCGCCAGTGGGGCGAGTGCCAGACGTAGTCGATCCGCACGATCCAGCGCGGCAAGGTCAGCGCGCCATAACGCATATTCCCCTCGCCGCCCTGGTCGCCACCGGGATAGGTCCGCCCGAGCCCGCGCCCCGCCTCGCGCCAGGAGTCGCGCCAGATCGTCGTCATCAGGCGATAGTCGGCGTTCTGGTCGGTCATGTTGCAATCGCTGGCGAAGATCAGCGGGCCGGGATGGGTCTGCGCGAACGCCACCAACGTCTGCGCCTGCACGAAGCGCTCGCGGCGCGTGCGGTCGATCTCGACGATCGGATTCGGCAACGTCGCGGTGGGGTGCGCGTTGATGACCAGCACGCGCGTCTCGCCGAGGCTTAACGCCAGCACCTGCGGCTGACCGACCCACACACCCGGTAAGGTCTCGCCGGTATCGCGCAGCGGGAAGCGACTGATCACGCCCATACCGAGGGTTTGGGTGGTCGGCTTGAGCACCTGATAGGGGTAGTCCTGCGCCAGATCGCGCGCCAGCGCGGCGGCGACCGGGCGCGACAACTCCTGGAAGTTGACCAGATCGGCCCCGGACGCGCGGACGCTCGCGACGACACACTCCGGGCATTTATTGAAACCAAGGACATTGAAGGTCATCACCGTGACGGACGGTCCCGTCGGCCGCGCCGCCAGCGGGCGCGGCAACCAGAGCCCGCCATACAGGTACAGCCCGAGGCCGAGTCCGGCGACGAGGCCGAGCCAGAGGCGGCGCTGCCGCAGCCAGGGGGCGACGAGCGCCAGCGGCACGAGCGGCGCGAAGAGGTAGAGCGCGAGGGCGTTGAGGAAGAAGAGCCACCACCAACGGTCGCCGAGGAGGCGGCTGCCGACGAACCAGCCGCCCAGGCCGAGCAGGTAGGCCCAAGCCAGGATCAGGACCAGGGCGCGCAGAGCCTTACGCAACGGCGCGCGCCGCTGAATAGGCCATCACAGCCCGTACGGCGATCGATCGGGATGCCCGCCCCACCCCGCGTTTGGCAGCGGGCGTACGCCCGGCGAACTCGCTAGCGTTCAGCATCGTCTCCCGAGCGTCGTCCCCGATCAGGGACATTCCAGGTGTGGCACCGGTTGGCCGCGCGCCGGTCGGTAAGTCGAGCGCATTGTAGCCGACCACGTACCAACAAGCGCGCAACGCCGCCAACCGAGGCGAGAACACTGGTGTATCCTTAGTGGAGCTAAAGAGCGGGCGCGAGTGCGCGATGAGGGGGTACGGGATGGCAGAACGAACGTGGGACATCGCGATCATCGGCGGCGGGATCGTCGGGTTGGCGACGGCGCTGGAACTCTTGCACCGCCGACCGCGCCTGCGGCTGGTGCTGCTGGAGAAAGAGGGGCGGATCGGCCAGCATCAGACCGGCCACAACAGCGGCGTCTTGCACTCCGGCATCTACTACGCGCCCGGCTCGCTGAAGGCCCGCCTCTGCGTGGCGGGCAAGGAGCAGTTGATCGACTTCTGCGAGGAGTACGGCATCACCTACGACATGGTCGGCAAGGTGATCGTCGCGACCGCCGAGGATGAACTGCCGCGCCTCCAGAATCTGTACGCGCGCGGCGTGGCGAACGGCGTGCCGGGATTGGAGCTGATCGGCCCGGAGCGCATCCGCGAGATCGAGCCGCATTGCACCGGCATCAAGGCGATCCACTCCCCGATGACCGGCATCATCGATTACAGCGCGGTCGCCCGGAAGTACGGCGAGTTGATCGAGGGTCGCGGCGGCGAGATCCGCACCTTCCACGAGGTGACCGGGATCGAGCGGCGCGGCGGCGTCACGCAACTGACCACGCCGGTTGGCACGGTGGAGGCGCGCTTCGTGATCAGCTGTGCCGGGCTCCAGGCCGACCGCGTCGCCACGCTGACCGGTAACGCCGCCGAGCCGCGCATCGTCCCCTTCCGTGGCGATTACTACATGCTGAAGCCCGAACTCGGCGACTGGGTGAAGGGGAACATCTACCCGGTGCCGGACCCGCGCTTCCCCTTCCTGGGCGTCCACTTCACGCGGCGGATCAACGGCGATATCTGGCTCGGCCCGAACGCGGTGCTCGCGTTCGCGCGCGAGGGGTACAACCTGACCGACGTGAACGTCCGCGAGTTGGTCGACGCGCTCAGCTACAGCGGTTTCCAGCGGCTGGCGCTCCAATTCTGGCGCACCGGCCTGGACGAGATGTACCGCGATGTCAGCAAGAAGGCGTTCCTCGCCTCGCTCCAACGCTACATGCCCGAACTGACGATGGACGACATGGTGGTGGGGCCGTCCGGCGTCCGCGCGCAGGCGCTCGCGCCCGACGGCTCGCTGGTCGATGACTTCATCGTCGAACACAAGGGCGACACCTTACACGTCCGCAACGCCCCCTCCCCCGCCGCGACCTCGTCGCTGGCGATCGGCGGGCTGATCGCGGACGAGGCCGAATCGGCATTCACCCTCGACACGGTCGCCGTCGCGGTCTAGTCGCTCGCGACAACGTGGGTCGGGGCCATACGGCCCCGCCCCACTCTATTCTTTGCTCCTATTGGACCCCAGCGCCTCATTGCCCCCGCAACCGCGCGACCAGCGGCGCGAGCGCGTTCATGTCGCGCTCCGGCACGGTGAAGTAGGAGATCCCCCAGCGCTCCCGATAGTCGCGCGCGCGATCGGCCAGCGTGTCGAGCGAGCCGAAGAGGGTGTGCGGCGACGCCAACACCGTCGCCTCGTCCGCGCCGCTCCGTTCCATGACCCCCGCCGCCGCCTCGCGCGGATCGTCGGTGACCGCGCCACCAAGGAGCGCGAGGTTCACTTCCAGGTCTTCCCAGCGCAGCCCCGCCGCCTCGCGCACGAGGGTCGCTTTGCGCGCGACCGACGCGGCGGCGATATCGGTGCGGTCCAGCCCGCCAGCGGGGGTCGCGCGCGGGTTGAGTCCCACGATCGTCGCCTCGCGCGCGGCGAGCGTGAGGAGGCGCGGACCGCCGCCGCCGATCAGGATCGGGGGGTGCGGGCGCTGGATCGGCAATGGCGTGCCGACGATGCCGCTCACCCGGTAGTGTTGCCCGGTGAAGTGGACCGGCTCGCCGCCGAAAAAGCCCTTGATGATCGGCAACGCCTCCGCGAGGCGATCGATCCGCACGCCGGGCGACCTGAATGGCAACCCGGCGGCGTCATACTCCTCGCGCAACCACCCCGCGCCCAAGCCCAGCTCGAAGCGCCCACCGGACAGGACATCGAGGGTCGCGGACTCCTTCGCCAGCATGAGCGGGTGGCGGTAGTCGTTCGCGAAGACGAACGAGCCGATGCGGAGGGAGACGGTCGCCTCCGCCGCCGCCGCGAGGGCCGGGACCGGCGCGAACTGCGCCCCGAAGTGGTCGGCGATCAACCAGGTGTCGTAGCCGAGCGACTCCGCGCGATAGGCGCGGGCGACCCACTCGTCGCGCGAGCCCATCCCCGCCGCCTGCACCCCGAAACGAAACGGGCGCGTCTGCACCATCTTCCCCTCATCTCACGATTTTCGATACCGATTTATATCAATTTGGTACAAGGCATAGCGCCGCGCCGGTCAGGTGCCACGCCAAACAGGGACGACTCAGCGCCGCGCCCGCCACTCATCTTCGAGTATGCCATAGAGTAATTCGTCCCACCATCGCCCCTTGTAGCGGGCAACCTCCCGCAGATGCCCCTCGCGCCGGAGGCCGAGCTGCTCCAGGACGTGCGCCGAGGCGACGTTGTCGGCCACGCAGGTCGCCGCGATCCGGTGCAGGCCGAGCGTCTCGAAGCCGAACGCGACGATGGCGCGCGCCGCCTCGGTCGCATAGCCACGCTCCCACTCGTCCGGCGCGAGTTCGTAGCCGATATCGGCCACGCGCGATCCCGGCGCGGTGAGGCGCACGCCGCAATTGCCGATCAGGTGGCCTTCCGCCCGCGTCTCGATCGCCAGCTGAAACCTGGTGCGTGGCCGTTCGCCCTGCCAGCCGATGAACATGCCGATAAAGGCGCGCACCGCATCTTGGGTGCGTCCGGTCCACTCGTAGTAGCGGAGATAGCGCGGGTCCGACTGATAGGCCAGCACGCTCGGCCAATCGTCCGCGACGAACTCGCGCAGCACCAGGCGCTCGGTCTCGATCAGCATCCTTGCTCCCCTTTCCCGCGCCGAACGCCGAGAAGCACGATGGCGGGGCCATGTCATACGCCCCGCCATCTTCGCTTCGTCTGCGAGCGCCGCCCGGCATCGGCGCTAGCCTGCGGCGAGCGCCGGTTCGGTTCCGGCGTGGGCGCTGTCGTGCAACCGCCGGTAGACGCCATCATGCGTCAGCAACTCGGCATGCGTCCCCTCCTCGACGATTCGCCCGTCATCGAGGACCACGATCCGGTCGGCCCCCTCGATCGTGGTGAGGCGGTGCGCGATCAGGATCGTGGTGCGGCCGACCATCAACCGTCCCAACGCTTCCTGCACGATCGCCTCGGAGGTATTGTCGAGCGACGAGGTCGCCTCATCGAGGATCAGGACGCGCGGGTCTTTGAGGATCGCCCGGGCGATCGCGAGCCGCTGGCGCTGCCCGCCCGAGAGGCGCGCGCCGCGCTCGCCGACGATCGTGTCATACCCCTCGGGAAGCTCGCGGACGAAGTCGTGGGCATTCGCCTGCCGCGCCGCCGTCTCGATCTCCTCGCGGGTCGCCTCCTGACGACCGTAGGCGATATTCTCCGCCACCGTGCCGCCGAAAAGGACCGGCTCCTGCGGTACCACGCCGAGCGCGTCGCGGAGCGAGTTGAGGGTCACATCGCGCAGATCGTGGCCGTCGAGGGTCACCGCACCGCCGACCGGATCGTAGAAGCGGAGCAGCAAGTTCACGAGCGTTGACTTGCCGGCCCCGCTCGGCCCGACGATCGCCACGCGCTCGCCCGGCGCGATCGTCAGCGAGAGATCGCGGAGGACCGCGCGCGCCTCGGGGCGCTTGCCGTAGCGGAAGGTGAGGCCGTCGAAGCGCACCGCGCCTTGCAGGGTGGCGGGTAGGGGGCGCGCATCCGGGGGGTCGGTGATCTCGCTGCTCGTGTCCAAGAGTTCGAAGAGGCGCTCCGCCGCGCCGCTCGCCTCGCGCAACTGCGCGTAGACGCCGGTCAGGCCGCCGACCGCCGTAGCCATCAGGGTGATGTAGAGGATCGCGGAGACGAGCGCGCCCGGCGTCAGCGTCCCCTGTCCCACCTGCCACGCCCCGAGTACCAGCACCCCGATCACCCCGAGCAAGGCGCAGAGGGTGATGAAGGGCACGAAGCCCGCCCGCAACCGCGCCCGCCGCATCGCCGCGTCGAAGGTGCGGCGCACGCCGTGGTCGTAGCGCCCGATCTCGTACTCCTCGCGCCCGAAGGCGCGCACGGTGCGCGCCCCGGCGATCGTTTCTTCGAGCATCGTCGTCGCCGCGCCGAGTTCGGCCTGGGTCTCGACGGTCAGGCGTTGTAGCCGCCGACCGAAGACGGCGCTCGCGATCACGATCGGCGGCACGGTCAGCAGGGCGACCGCCGCGAGTCGCCATTCGGTGATGAAGAGCAGCGCCGCAGCGCCGACGAGGAGGATGATCTGTTGCAGGGAATTGAGGATCCCGGAGGTGATCGTCTGCTGAATCGCGGCGACATCATTGGTCAGACGCGAGAGGAGTTCCCCCACCCGCCGCCCATCGAAGAAGCCGACCGAGAGGCTTTGCAGGTGCCGATAGAGGCGGGCGCGGAGATCGGCGACCAGCTTCTCGCCCGCGTAGGCGAGCAGGAGGCTTTGCCCGAAGGTGAAGCCCGCCTGCGCGATCGCGATGACCACCAGCGCCACCAGCGGCTGCCAGATCGCCATGCCCGCGCCGGTGCCGAGCGCGTTATCGATCAGCCCACGGATCACCCACGGCAGCGCGAGCCCGAGGCCACCGGCAAAGATCAGACAGACCGCCCCGCCACTCAGCCACGAGCGATACGGGCGGCACAGCCCGAGCAGGCGCACGAGCGCGCCGTGTCCCGACGCCGAGACCGGCGTTTCATGCTCGTGCTGATGCTCGCCCGCGACCATACTCGCAGGAGCGTTCCGCGTTGCAGGCAGCTCACGCTGCTCCTGCACTGTGACGTGCATCAACACCCCAGGCAAGTACCCATCCCGGATCATCCGTACACCCGGCTTTCTCGCAAGCATCTTGCCAGGGATCGCCAGGCAACCGGGCGACGAGCGTCTCAAGTCGGCAGAAAGCGTGACCAGCGGTACAATACGCTCGGAATGACCCGGCGAGGGGTGGCGCACAGTATCGAGATTGTATGTATTCGACCATCAGCGATCGGCCATCATCCGCCGTCACGCCGATCCGCTACGCCGCTTTCGCCGACCCCTTCGACGACGAGCAGCGCGATCGGCGCTGGGGGCTTCATGCACATCATGCGGCGGTGATCGAAGGGCGCGGCGCGCTCGCCATCACCCCCGCCGCAATACATGGGGCCAGCGGTGGCTATCAGACCGCGCGCGCGGGGGGCTGGGATCTGCGCGGGCGGGTGGTGATGGTCGCGGTAGCGCGCGCACCCGCCGCCCGTGGCGCGGAGATCGGCCTCCATGTGGAGTCGCTCACCGGCGCTGTCGGCGATCGCTACGATTTCGTGATCCAGAGCGCGACCCGGCTGATCATGCGACAGGTCGTTGACGGCAGCGCCTCCGAGCACGCTTGCGCCTACGACCCCACGGACCACCGCTTGCTCCGCCTGCGCCACGACCGCGACACCGACACCATCTCCTGGGAAACGTCGCCTGATGGCGAAATATGGACCACCCGGCGGAATCTCTTGCGCGTAGTCGTGGTCCTGGCTTCGTTGATCGTCCTGCGCGTCGGGAATGCGTTGGGGCTCGCGGGCGATACCACCGGCACCTTCTCCGGCTTCAATACCGCCCGCACCCCGCCACGCGGGCGCTACACCTTTGGGACGCTGTTGAGCGATCCGCACCGCGCGCCGGATCTCTACGCCAAAGGGGTGCGCCGGGTCCACCTCGAGCTCGGTTGGGATCTGTACGAACCACAACCGGGGCGCTACTCGGCGACCTATGCGGCGGCGGTGCGCGCGAAGATCCGGCGCTGGCGGGAGTTCGGCCTGCGCGTCACACTCGGGCCGGGGCTGCAATACCCGCCTGACTGGGCACTCGCCTTGCCCGGCGGGCGGTATGTGGACCAAACAGGCCAACAGGCCGACGAATTGAACCTTGTCTTCGCCCGGGCGGTTCGCGAGCGCGCTGCCGAGTACCTCGCCCGCATCCATCGCGATCTCGATCTCAATACGTTCGATGCTATCCGCATCGGCGCAGGCGGGAACATCGAACTCCTCTACCCCGATAGTCGGGGGCAAAACCGCTACTGGGCCTACGATACCGGCGCACAAGGTGGGGCCGGACGCGCCACCTCCGTCGCGCCCTGTCCCTTCCCCGGCTGGCACCCCGGTCAGGCCACGATCACCACGGCGCAGACACGCCAATGGTATGACTGGTATCTGGATGCGCTGGCCGATGCGGCGCGCTGGCAGGCGGAACAAGGCCGTGCCCTGGGCTACGCCGGGCGGGTGGAATTGCTGATGCCCGGTGTCGGCACGCGCCCCGGGCAACTTGCCGCTGAGGTCGCTGCCCGCTTCGCCGGTTCGGCGGAGCGCCACACCACCGCGCGCGGGGCCGCCTGGCATCTCCTGGTCGAGCGTCTGCACGATCTTCCCGGCCTCGTCGTGTACTGTTCCTCGGTGGCGGATAGCAGCGGCGACGACGATGTCGCCACCGCCGCCGACCGCGTCGTCCAGCTGGACGACGCGCGCATCGAGCGCTGGAGCGCGGCGCGCTGGTTGGGCTACAACGCCGATCGCTACGGCCTGCGAAAATGTGGCGAGAATCCGGGGCGCATTGATAGCAAGGACTATGGCCTCGCCATGCTCGACAGCGCCTTAGCGCAGATGGTCGCGGGCGAGTGGGAAGGCTTCTATTGGGCACACGAAACGGAGCTGTACGATCCCACCAGCGGGATCACCGCCGCCGATTACGCCGCCGCGATCGCGCGCTACAGCGGGCGCTAAACGCGCTCAGCGGGCAGCGGCTCGCCCGACGTGGCACCAGAGATGGCGGATATTACGACCCACACGGCGCAGCACCGTTGCCGAGGCATACGCCAGCAAGGGAACTTTCTGGCGGAGCGGCAATGCCGAGCGCGCCACAACCACCACATGCTCGGGATAACGCCGCGCCCGCGAGAGGAACACGCGGAATTGCCCGCGGACGCGCGGATCGAACACCGCCTGGACGCGGTCGTAGCGCAGGCGATTCACGCCCATCGACGAGGAACCGGGGTGCTCGCGGAGTTGCATCAGGTACTCCGGGATCTCGATGAAACGGCCCAACAGCGTCAGTTCGAGATCGAGGATCCAGTCGGAGGCGATGTACGGGCCATTGAGCCGGGTACGGCGCAGCGCCTCCGCCCGTATCAGGCCGTAGAAATACAGCGAGGCGGTCGCCCCGCCGCTGTACATGAACTCTTCCGCCAGCATACGGAATTGTCCGGCGGGGGATACGGGCCAGCGCCCATGCGCGAGATACTGTTCAAGCCGATGGAGCACCACGCCCTGCGCGTCGATGCGCTCGGCGAGCGGATAGGCCACCGCCGCATCGGGGTGAGTATCGAGCGTGGCGGCGCACCGTTCCAGGAACGTCGGCGCGCAGAGATCGTCCGCCGCCCACCACTTGAAATACGGTGCGCGCGCCAGGGCGAACGTCCGATTGTGATTCCGCGCCGCCCCTTCATTCACGGCGGCGCGCTCGTAGCGGATGCGCGGGTCGCGCGCGGCATAGTCCCGGCAGATCGCGGCGGTCCCATCGGTCGAGGCGTTGTCGCGCAGGAGCAATTCCCAATCCTGAAAGGTCTGCGCCAGGACCGCATCGAGCGCCGCCGCGAGATACGCGGCACCGTTGTAGACGGGCATCCCGATCGAGATCGCCGGATCTCGCCCTGCCATCGCCACCCCTTCATATTCGTACCCGCTCTCCTCCTCGTGGCGAGCACTATAGCACGACCGACCGCGCCGGAACATCGCGGTGTGTGGCCGCATTGTAGCCCGGGATGGCCGGTCGCAAACGAGCCGGGCCGGGCCGGACGAGCACCGCACTGCGCGATAGTGCGTGAGCGCGACGCGGGCGACCGCGTTTCCGGCAGCAACCCGACACACCGCTGCGGGCATGGTCAGCGGTACGTTGTGCGGTACTGCATCCCCCTACTCGTACCAGCACCGCACCGGCTCGCGCTCGCGGGAGTATAGGACCATCGGGGCGACCGGATAGGAATATTGAGGGATGGTGTAACCATCCCCGCCGGATACACTTAACTGCATGCGGCGACCGTTCACGCTCGACCGAGAAGAGCAAACCCACCGCGAGATGGGGACGCAAAGCCAGGGGACTCACCGAGTCAGCCCGGCTACCGAAGCGAGGTACACGGTGGCGCAGTGCGCGGTGTGCCCGGAAAGTTGCACCGATGGGCCATCTACTGCGCTTGTGTGGTCGAATGCTCGCCCTCTGCATCCTCCTCCTGCCACTAACCCCCGGTGCCAGCGCGGCGGCGGGCATAGCGTTCCCCGACGTACCGGCGGGAGCGAGTTACGCGGAGGCGGTGCAACAGCTCGCGGCAGGCGGTGTCATCCACGGCTACGCCGATGGCCGCTTCGGCCCGTCAGATCCCATCTTGCGGGCGCAGGCGGCGGTGACGATCGTGCGGGCCATGCAATTCGCCGATCAGCAGCCGCAGCAGAACTTCGCCGACCAGGGTCCTACCGATGACGAGAGCTGGAGGGCGGTCCGCCTCCTGGCCGATCGCGGCATTGCCCGCGGGTTCACCGATGGTACCTTCCAACCCACAGGGGCACTGACCCGGCAGCAAGCACTCAGTTTCATCAGCCGGGCGATGGTCGCGCGGGGGGTGTGGCTCGCTCAGAGCGCGAGCACAAACCCCTATCCCGATGTCGCCAGCGACCATCGCGCCGATGTTGGGACCTATCAGCACTACGTTGGCGGCGTGCCGCAGGCCGCGCCCGGTGGCGAGCTGGGTGCCGCCATCGTGGCCTCGCGCGGCTGGTATGCCGAGACATTGTGGGGGGCACTCAAGTTGACGCGCGGCGGCTCGTCCCCGATCACACCGAGCGCCACGCCCGCCGTGACTCCCTCAACGCCCCCCGTTGTCCCGCCGGTGACAACCCCGGCACCACGCCCAATCGCCACGACACCGTATACCTTCGGCACTCTCCTGAGCGACGATAAGAATGCGACGCAGCTCTACGCCGCAGGCGTGCGCGTCGTCCACCTCGAACTGGGCTGGGATCTCTACGAGCCGAACGACGGGGTCTTCGATGCCGGCTACGCCGCCGCCACCGCGCAGAAATTGAAGACGTTTCAGGACGCCGGACTCCAGGTCGTGCTCGGCGTGGGTCTCCAGTATCCACCGAACTGGGTGTACAACTACCCGGATAGCCGCTATATCGATCAGGACGGTCGGGCTGCCGGTCCGGTGAACCTGACCTTCAACGCGGTGCTGCGTCAGCGCGCGGCGGCCTATGTGACCCGTGTGAATCAGGATCTCGGCCTCAATAACTTCGTCGCTGTCCGCATCGGGTCGGGCGGGCTGATCGAGGCGCTGTATCCCGGCGCGGATGCGGGGGGCGGCACCAATAGCTACTGGGCGTTCGATGCGAATGCCCAGGGGGGTGCGGGGCGCCCGGCGACGATCGCGGCCAATCCGTATCCGGGCTGGCAACCCGGCCAGACCAGCTATCGGGGACAACCCTTCACCGCCGCGCAGGTGCAGCGCTGGTACGACTGGTATCTCGGGGCGATGGTCGATGGCATCAACTGGCAAATCGGCGTCTATCGGCAACTCGGCTTCTTAGGCGACCAACAGATACTCCTGCCCGGACTGGGGAGCCGCCCGGACGAGTATCGCGCCGCGATCGCCAACTACCTCAACGGCGTCGGCGACGACAACCACACGATGGGCCGGGCGGCGGTGTGGAACAAGGTGATCGCCGACTTGACCACGCGGGAACGGGTCGTCATCTACATCTCGTCGCTCGCGGATGGCTCCGGCGGGGACGATAGCTGCGCCAGCGCTGATCAAACCGTCCGTGAGGATGATTCGCAGGTCGACTCCTGGTCGGCGGCGCGCTGGATCAGCTACAACGCCACCCGGCATGGCCTGGCGAAGAACGGTGAGAATCCGGGACGCGGCGACACCAATACGTATGGCCCGAATATGTTGCGGGCGGCGGTTCGGCAAATGCAGAGCTGCGGCCTGCAAGGGATGATGTGGGCGCACGAGGCGAATCTGTACGACCGTAGCGGCGGGGTTACCGTCGCCACGTATGCGACCGCTATCGCGGACAGCAAGCGCTGAGCTGCCCGCGCAGTATCAGCCAGCGGGGTCGCCGTCTTGGCGACCCCGCTGGCGTATTTCAGGGCCGAATTACCCTGGCTTATTCGGTACTATCGCATCTCATCAGCCGGTGAGCCGTATGTTATGGTTGTCCCATCCAGATGGCTCGATCGCATCTGGACAGGATGCGCCTCCATTTTTGCACACGTTGCACGAGGCCAATGCTTCGCGATCGACGGTGCGATCGCTCCCTGGTGATCGCTGTCGTTGGTGGTATATGCACAAAATCTTGATGGTCATTTCGGAGGCACCGCCGATTATGAGCGGCATCTCGCGCGTTGGGGTGCGCCTAAAAACCGGCCTTGAGGCGCTCGGCAACCAGGTCGATGTGCTGTCCGTGCAAGACATCCCGCGCATCGCCATCGGCGAAGTGCGCCTTTCCAGTATGCTCTGGCGCGCGCCGAGGCTTTTTCTGCGACGGCTCGACGAATACGACATCATCCACATTCATGGTCCGGTGCCGACGTTCAGTGACGTGGCGCTGCTTTTCAGCGCGCTGCGCCCCGGCTCCGACATACCGGTAGTCTACACACATCACTCGGAGATCGATCTCCGCGGCCTGCGGCTCATCTGCGATCTCTACAATTACACGCATAAGCAACTCGCTCGCCTGGCCGATCAGGTGATCGTCAGTACGCCCGCCTATGCGGAGCGGCTGCATCGCTACGTACCGCAGGAATACGTCTCGGTCGTGCCCTGGGGCGTCGATGATGGCTGGTATGATGCCGCCAAGCCGAAGAATGACCAATTCACCGTCCTCTTCGTGGGGCAGATGCGGCCCTATAAAGGGCTTGACACATTGCTCGGGGCGATGGGACGCCTCCGAGGAGTGGGGTTGCAGATCGTCGGCGGCGGCCACGAGGAGCACCATTACCACGACCTCGTGGCCCGGCGCGGCCTCGATAACGTTGTCTTTCGCGGGAAACTCAACGATCGGGAGCTCTTCGACGCTTTCGCGGGTGCCCATGTGATCGTCCTGCCCTCGAATACCCGTGCCGAAGCATTCGGCCTGGTCTTGCTGGAGGGGATGCTGGCGCGCTGTGTACCGGTGGTTTCGCAACTGCCCGGCGTGACCGATGTCATCGGTGATGCCGGACTCAGCTTCCCCGTCGAGGACGAGGCCGCGCTCGCGGCGGCGTTCACCCGCCTGCGAGACGACGCGGTACTCCGTGAGACGCTCGCCGGACGGGCGCATGATCGGGCGCGCGGCTTTTCCTGGGAGCGCACCGCCTATTGGCATGACGCTTTCTACGATCGCCTGATCGCCTTGCGGCGTTTCAAGACGGCGCTCGATGGAGCGCCGCGCAGCGCCCTCGATACCCTCCTGCAAGACACGATCAGCACCCTCGATGCCTCGGCGGGCTCGATCATGCTCCTCGACCGGGCACAGGGGCGGCTGCACGTACGCGCGGCCGATGGCCTGCCCACCTCCGCGCGCGACGATCCCGGCCAACTGCTCGGTCAAGGGATCTCGGGGTATGTCGCGCTGCACAACCTGCCGCTGCTCGTGCCGGATCGCCTCGATCTGCTCAACACCTCCGAGGGGTCGTACTTACTCCAGCGCGAACACATCCGCTCGTCCCTCTCGGTGCCGATGCGATCGGGGGATGACATGCTCGGTGTCTTCAACTTGTCGCATTTCAATCCAGACCGACGCTTCGGCGGCGAGGAGCTGGACTGGCTCGCCACGCTGGCCCGTCGCGCCGCCTCGCTGATGGCGGTGGCAGAGCGATGAGCGCACGGGCATCGCGGTTCGGGCGGTGGCGCGCAGCGCTCGTACTGCTCATGCTCTGCTCCTTACTCGCTATCGCCCCCCCGCGTGCCCGGCCGACGCAGGCCAAGAACGCGACGGCGACGGTGTATGGCGTGGACGATATCGAACGACTCTCGATCGATCAGCGACTGCTCCTCGTCTCCTTGCAGGGTTTGGTTAACCGGGCCGGGCCGATCCTCTGGTTACGCAGCGGCGCGGCCCAGAGCCCTGGCCTGCCAGCGTGGGAACAGACCTTCCCCGAGTTGCAAGGGATGCTGCACATCAGCTATCGCGAGGCGATTCAACGTTTCGCGGCAGCGCCCTACGTCAGCGGGAGCGTCGTCGTCGATCCCGCGATCGAGGAAACCTATAACATCGCCACGAACCTCGCCGCGCAGCAACAACTCGCGATCGTGACACCGGCTACGCTGAGCGACGTAACCCTCCGCGTGCGCGACGATCTGCGCGGGCGCTATGCCGATACCCAGGCAGCACGGGCGGCGAACCTGGCGCTCTTCGCCGGCGCGAACCATGAGATAGCGCTGAAGACCCTCGCCTGGTCGGACGGTAATTATCTCTACAACGCCCCCGAGCGCGGGCGCGATCTGGCGATCCAGCATCGCTATTTCACCTTCAGCAAAGCATCGACCGATGCCGATCTCCTCGATTTCTATCGCGGCCCGCTCGACGATGTCCGCACCCTCTACGGCACCGCCGAGGACGAGAATCTGGATATGTATCGCGCCAGTCAAGCCGGGAAGGTCTGGCTGGGGATGGGGTTACAACTCCAATACAACCTCTCCTTCTTGGAGAGGCTGCGCGGCGACCCCAATTTCGTCTACCAACAACCGCCGGTGACATTCGCGCCCATCAGCGCTACCCCCACCAGCCGGAAGGTGCGGATCGCCTTCGTGATGACGGAGGGGGACAACCCCTTCTTCATGATCAATCAGATGCGGCTCGCGTGGGCCGATCCGAATCACGGGCGGGTGCCGATCGGCTGGACCATCGCCCCCCGCATGATCGACCTCGCCCCGGCGGTCTTGCAATACTTCTATGCCAACGCGACCCCGAACGATTACTTCATCGCGGGAGTCAGCGGCGTCGCCTACTATCATGTGAATGCGATGGATTTCGGGCGCTATCCGCAATTGCTGAATGACGAGACCCCCAAGATCTTGCAACGCCTCGATATTCGGATGATCCGTAATTTCGGCGACTGGCTCGGGGTGCAGATGACCTTCTTCGACCGTCTCCGCATGATCGCCGCCGCCTATCCCCAGTTACTTGGTTGGATCGAGGGACACGGGATCCCCTCGCCCGACGATCCCGCCGTAGCGCACTACGAACGCACCACCGCCGTGCAACTCGATGGGAAATACCTCGATGTGCCCTTCTCCTCCTGGTGCGATGGGGATGCGGACGTGCCGCGCACGGTCGAGGCGATACGCACCTTCATCGCGAACCATCAGGATAGCTCGTTGACGGTCCTGGTGGGGATGGATCTGAAAGGCTCCTCGCCAACGACCGTGCGCGCGATCATGGACCAACTCGGCACAAGCTACGAATATGTGCGCCCGGATGTGCTCTACCGCTCGCGCCCGGCAACCCTGGCGAGCGTCGCCACGCCACAGGTGAACCGCGACTCGGCGCTCTTCACCTGGACCACCGACGAGTTGACCACCGGCCAACTCGTCATCAGCGGGCCACAGGGGGGGCGAACCGTCTCCGAGGCGGACACACCGGGCGGGAATCATCGCCTGACCGTCGGGCAATTGCAACCCGGCGTCACCTACACCTATCATGTCATCGCGCGCGATTCCGATGGCAACACGACACGCGGCGAGGACCATCTGTTCACCACAGCCGACGATGCGGTTCCCGTCGGTCGGATCTTCCCCTGGTTCGCCGGGGCGGCGCTGTTGTGTCTCGCGCTCCTCATCCTCTCGGCCTTCTGGTTCGCGGGCCACCCCCACGAATACCGCGAGGAGCTGCCCTGATGCGCGGGCTGGCAACCGAACGATCCATGCGCCCAAATCTCTTGATCAACCTGCTCGATCGCCTCGCGTTGTGGCCGCGCCTGATGCTGTGGCTCACGGCGGCGACGGCGGTGCTGGTATCGGCGTCGATCTACATCATCCAATCCCATCGCCTCGGGCTGGCACCGGACATCTTCGTCGATGAGGTGACGTACTTCTACGTCGGGAAGTCGATCGCCCAGGGCGATGGGATGCGTCAATACTGGTTCTCGCCCGACCAGGTTTTCTTCTGGCACCCGCCGTTCTTCTTCCTCCTCGAAGCGGCGGTGCTGCGCGTGGTCAATCCCCTCCTGACCGACGCCATCGCGGCGATCGTGGTGATCCGCTATCTCAATGTCTTCCTCTCCGCCGTCACCGGCGGGCTCCTCTTCCTGCTCGGGCGGCGGCTGCGCGATGCGCCCACCGGCCTGCTGATCGCGCTGATCTTCGCCTGCGATCCCTTCATCCTGCGCAGCGCGCGGCGGAACCTGCTAGAGATTTCACTGATGGCGCTGATGGTGGGCGGGGTCTTATTGCTGAGCCACTACCCGCGCGGGCTCGATCGCCGTGGGGCGCTCGGCCTCGGGGTGATCTTCGGCCTGGCGATGCTCACCAAAGAAATCGCCTTCTATATCCTGCTGCTCCCGGCGCTCCTGGTGGTGCTCGGGCAGCCAGCCGTGCTCGCGGCGCTCGCGCAGCCGGTGGCGTTCTTGCGCGGACTCGTTCGACCGTGGCGCTGGCGCTCGTCCCTGCGCTCAGTCGCGCTCATCGAGCGATCCGGCCCGCTCTGGCGGTCGCGCTCGTGGATCGTGATCTGTGGCATCGTCAGCGCCTTGATCTACTTGCTCTATCCGCTCTGGGCCTGGGCCAATGGCTATTGGCACGACTTCTGGTACTTCCGCACCTATCAGTTCAACCGCTTCGAGGGGACGATCCAGGCGAGCGGGTGGAATACCGGCGGACGCACGCCGTCGTTCGTCGAGGCGCTGGGGGCGAATATCCCGCTGTATGGCACCTCATACGCGCTGATCATCGTGGGTACGATCTTCGGCGCGTTGCTCCTGCTGCGGAGCTGGCGCGATGTCGGCGCGCGCCTCCTCGGGGGGTGGTTCCTGCTCAGCGGTCTCTTCTTCGCGTTCGTCATCCTGCGCGGGCAGCTGAACGATCAGTTCTTCTACATGCTGATCATCCCCAACGCCGCCTGTGTCGGCTACGGCACACCCCCCGTTCTCCAGGCGGCGGGTCGCACGATACGACGGCGCAAGCGCCAGTTCGCGGCGGCATTCCTGCTGACCGTGCTGCTCTGCGGCGGGCTCTTTGCCAACGGGGTCCTGTACTACAACGCCTACGCGGTGGGCGTTGACAATGGTTACGAGCGCATTCGTGCCTATCTGCTGGCGAACGTGCCGACCGGCACGCCGCTCCTGATCGGCAGCGATACGGGGATCCATCTCCTCCCCGAGTACCCCACCTATCTCGTGCGAACCGAGCAAGAGGTCTACGATCGCCACATCCACTACTTCGTCCTGAGCTCGAAAGAAGCGTGGGGGGGCTTTAATGGCGTGACCGAGGAGTTCTACGATTGGGTCCGCGCGAATGCTGTCGAGCAATATGCGATCGACGAGCCGACCTTCTGGCACTTCGCCGTCTACTACATGGCGTACCCCGACGAGAGCACGCGCAAGAACGAGCAGCGCGGTCCGGTCGTCACGCCCCCCCCGACCCCCACCGCGCTCCAGCTCGCCGCGCGCCCGATCCCGCCCTACGCCGACACCGACATCGAACGCTATTTCACCGCCACCGGACACGGGATCAGCGGAACATTCAAGCGCTTCTGGGAGGCGCGCGGCGGGCTCCCGCTCTTCGGCTATCCGCTCACCGAGTCGTTCATGGAGAATGGTCGCCTGGTGCAATACTTCGAACGCGTGCGCCTGGAGCAAGATCCGGCCCGGATCGGCACCGCGCAGGAGATCGCGATCGCCAACCTCGGCAGCGAACTCGTCGGTACGAAGCGCGATGGCCCCGCGTTCCTGCCGACCGATCCAGCGACGGCGGCGGGCCGCCCCTTCTTCGCCGAAACCGGCCACGCCATAGCCGAACCGTTCCGGGCGTATTGGCAGCAGCAGGGCGGTGAGGCCATCTTCGGCGCGCCGATCAGCGAACCATTCGATGAGATCAACGCCGCCGATGGCCGGACCTACCGGGTCCAGTATTTCCAACGGGCGCGGTTCACCCTCCAGCCGGGCGGCGACGGGGCTGCACCAGCGATCATGCTAGGGGCGCTCGGGCGGCAGGCGCTGCGCGACCGCGATTGGCAACCATAGAGAATGACGATGCAGAGGACGACGATGCGAATCGGCTTCGACGCGCGCTATATCCAGGATCGCTACCACGGCATCGGGCGTTACGCTTTCGAGTTGCTCAGCGCCTGTGTCGCGCAAGCGCCCGCTGATCGCTTCATCGTCTTCTGGGATCCCCGCCTGGCGAACAGTCGCTTCCCGCTCACCGAACTCCTGGGAGCGCCCAACGTGATCCCGGTGCAGGTGCGCCTGCCGCTCTTCGGCCCCTTCGATCAGATCGTCCTACCGTTCCTGGCGCGGCGCCACCGGCTCGATCTGCTGCACGTTCCGTATGTCGGCGTGCCGCTCGCCGTCCCGTGCCCGCTGGTGCTCACGATCTACGATCTCATCTTCGAGCGTTACCCGGCCTACATGCCACAGCCGTGGGCGCGCGGATACTACAATCTCCTCACGCGCGGCGGCCTGCTACGCGCGCGTGGGGTGCTCGTGCCATCGGTGGCAACCGCACAGGATCTGCTCGGTTACTACCGCGTCGATCCCCGCGTGGTTCGCGTCACCCTCCCGGCGGCCGGCCCTGCCTTCGGACCACCGAGTACAGCACAGATCGCCGCCGCCCGCGCGCGCTATGACCTCCCCGCAAAGTTCATCCTGGTGGTCGCCGCCCGCCGCCCGCACAAGAACGTCGAGATAGTCGTCGAGGCGCTGGATCAACTCCGCGAGCGGATTCCGCACACCCTGGTGCTGGTGGGGAGACACGACGCGCGTTTCCCCGATCCGCTTGAGACAAGCCCCGCCGCAGCGCGACTCGCCGGGCGCATCAAGGAGATCGGGCCGGTCGCGGAGGAGGATATGTCGGCGGTCTATGGGGCGGCGGCGGCGTGCATCTGTCCTTCCCTGATCGAGGGTTTCGGTCTGCCGGTGCTGGAAGCCCTCGCCTGTGGCGTGCCCACCGCATCGAGCGGGCGGACGTCGCTCGCCGAGGTCGCAGGCGATGCGGCGCTCCTCTTCGACCCGACCGATGTGCAGAGCCTGACCGCCGCGCTGATCCCCTTGCTCGGCGATGAGGCGCTCCGCCGCACGTTGCGCGAACGCGGGCTGGCGCGCGCCAGCGCCTTCTCCTGGGCGCATACCGCCACGGCCACCCTCGGCCTCTATCGTCATGTGGCCCGGCAGCGCGCGGGATGAGCATCATCTCCAAGAATACCCTCCTCCCCATAGCGGTCACGCGCCGGGCGCGCCCGGCAGCGGAGCATCCTGCGGTCGGCGCGGTCCTCGTCACGCTGGCGATCGCGATCACCATCGTCGTCCTCTCCGGGAATGCGCTGCGCCGTCGCGAAGGGCTCCATTTCGCGACCCAGGAGCTCGGGACCGTCTCCCAACTCACCGCGAACTTGCGCCACGGACGCTTCGCCCTGACCGTGGATGCCCCCGAAGGGGTCGGGGCGGGGCGGACCTTCATCCGCGCGCCGGGCGCGCTCCTCCTCCTGGCCGGCTTGCAAGCGGGCGGGGCGAATCCCGATATCCTGCTGATCGCACAAACGGTCGCGCTCGCGGTCGGTGCCTGGCCGATCTACGCCCTCGCCGTGACCTCGCTCAACGGGCGCATCAGGGCGCTCCTGCTGGCCTGCGCCTATCTCCTCTACCCGCCCCTCGCCAGCCTTGCGCTCGGGGGTTTCAGCACCAGCGCCTTCGCGATCCCGCCGCTGCTGCTGGCCGCGCTCGCGCTCGATCGGCGGCGACGGCGGCAGGCGCTCCTCTGGTTTGCGCTCGCGGCGCTCATGCGCTGGGAGGCGCTCTTCGTCGCCATCGGCTTCGGGCTCGCGCTGGCTGTAACGCGCGACCGCCGTCGCTTCGGCCTCGCCATCGCCGGGGCGGGCGCGCTCCTCCTCTTGCTCGGGTTGGTGCTCGGCGGGAACTATGTCGGCCTCGCGCCCGCCGCCGCGAGCGGCGGGCGCGATTGGGGACGCCTCGGCGAGCCGCTCCTCGCGCTGCTCGGCCTGCCCCTGCTGAGCCCGCCCGGCCTGCTCGCCGGGCTGCCACTGCTCGCGGTGCGCGCGGTCGATCCGGCGGCGGGCGGGAACGTTCAGACGTGGTATGGCACGCTCGCCTTCGCCCCGCTGTTCGTCGGCACGATCGTCGGTATCAAAACCCTGGGTCGCATCGGCGCTCGGCTCGCGCCGCGTCGGGACACCGGGGAGCCGCCACACGCGCTCTACCGCGCGGCGACATTCGCGGTGCTCCTTTCTTGCGCGGCCTGGTCGGCGCTCGCCGGGCCGTGGCCCACCGCGGGTGCCTATGACGCGCGCATCGATCAGGTAACGACGCACGAACGGCGCGCGGTCGAGTTCTTCGCCAGGATACCGGCGAATGCCACGCTCAGCGCACAGGACAACCTCGCGCCACAGCTAGCCGACCGGGCACAACTGACCCGTTTCCCGCACCTTGGCGGGGCCGATTATGTGCTGCTGGATGTCCGCACGGCGGGGGATGCCGGGATACCCATCGCCGATTACCTGCACAGTGTCGTCGTGCTCCTGGAAAACCCGGACTACGGGGTGAACGCGCAGGAGGATGGCTATCTCCTGCTGCAACGCGGCTTGCCGCAGCGCCCGCTGGCGGATACGCTAGCCACGCTCTACACCCAGACCGATCTGAACGAAGCGTTCACGCGCGACGTCGGGCGGATGCTCGCCGATCCGAACGCGCGGCATGGGGAAGCGGCGGTCGCGGTGGCACCGGTCGATGGGGCGGGATATCTCGCCACGAACCTCCGCATCGCCTTGCCGGCGGGATCCTACACGGCGACCTTCCGTATGCGTCCCGGTTGGACCGGTGATACCAACCAGGCGGCGACCATCGATGTGGTGACCGGCGATGATGGCGTGATCCTCGTCCGCCGCGAGGTGAACGGGGCTGACTTTCGCGATACCGAATATCAGGAAATCGGCGTGGATTTCACCGTCACCGATACGGCGGTGATGCCGCGCCTCTATTGGTCCGGGAGAATCGAACTCTGGTTCGACTCGCTGAGCATCGCCCCGACAGCGGAGACGATCGCGCGATGGCGCGTGACAGCGCCCCGCTAACGCCACTGGCAGAAGAGGAAAGAGGGTCAACGACGTGAGCAAAGTAGCATCTTTTCAGGCGTCGGCGCCACCTGAGCGGGCCGTGGCGGAGGAAGTAGAGGAAGTATCGGTGATCATCCCCTCGCGGCATGGCGATGTGGCGCGGCTCGTGGAAAGTTTGGCGAGCCAAACGTATCGGCACTTCACGGTCCACGTCGTGAGCGGGCTGACGCCCGCGAGCCGCGCACGGAACGTCGGTATCGCGCAAGCCAGGGGCGACTTCTTCCTCTTCGTGGATGACGATGCGGTGTTGGGGCATGCCGGGGTGCTGGAATCGCTCGTGGCGGCGCTCCGCGCCGATCCGACGGTTGGCGTGGTCGGAAGCTCCAAACTCCTCTTCCCAAACGCCACAGCCTTCCAGCGCCGCGTGGCCCGCGAGGTGCCGCGCTGGATCTATCCGGCCCATAAGGAGGCCGTGAAGAGCACCCCCCCCCTCGATCGCTACGGCTTTACCGGTGTCACCACCACCTGCTGCCTCGTACGTCGGGAGGTGGTGGAGATGGTCGGCACCTTCGCGGAAGCCCTGGTCACCGGGGAGGACACGGAATTCTTCTATCGCGTCCATCTCGCGGGCTATGGCTTCGTGATCCCGGCACGCTGCTGGGCCTACCACAACCCACCGGCGACGGTGCGCTCGTTGCTCAAGAAGGGCTTCTCGTATGGCATCGGCCATGCCCACGAGGCGCGTCGCGATCTGGAGCGCGGGATGGCTATCGTGCCGCTCAACCGCTGGTATGGCCGCGTGTTCCTGCTCCTGAGCCCTTTCTTTTTCCTGCCGAGCCTCTTCGTTCAGTATTATTTCGACCCCCGACGCGAGTTTCGGTTCGGCTTTTTCCCCCTGAAAGCGCTCTCGACATACGCCACCCTCTATGGCTATGCCTGGGGTTGGCGGAGCTTCGCGCGCAGCGGGCGCGGCGAGTAGGGGGCACGGTTGGGGCGCCCTTACCCGAAGGGTCCGCGAACGGCAGCACGGTGCCACGCTACGGTCGCCAGCGGCACCGCCCGCCGCACACGGCGATTCCGCCCCGCCGTTCCGCCACGAAGAAAGGTCTTACGCAGTGGCAATCATCAAAGAGGACTCCACGCTCGTCGGTACGGGCCTGGCGGGGGGCATACCGCGAGCAAAGCCGCCGGGGGCGAGCGCGGCGCGCGGTAGCACGGTATTGCTGTTCTCGTTCATCGTCGTCGCGCTCGTCAACTATGCGTTCGCGATCACGATGGGCTATCTCCTCCCCGTCGAGGAGTATGGTTTGCTCGGCGTGGTGCAGACGATCCTGCTCTTCGGCTCCACCGTGGTCGGCGCGGGCTTCCCCTGGGCCTTGACCCGCACGATCGCGGCGAGCGACCACCCGGAGGCCAGCGCGTCGGCCTTCCAGGCGGCGCTGATCGGCAATGTCATCGTTGGCGTCGCGATCGGCGTGCTGCTCCCACTCGGCACATGGCAGGGCTGGCTACCATTCGGCGCGCAATATCGCGTGCCGATGCTCCTGGCCGGGGCCACGATCGCGACACTGGCGGCGACAGGGGTCTTCGCGGCGATGTTGCAAGGGCTCCTACGCTTCGGACAACTCGGGCTGACGCGCATCGTCGAGGCGGTCATCAAACTCGGGGCGGGGATCCTCCTCGTCCTCCTGGGATACGGGGTCAACGGCACCATCGGAGCCTTCCTGGGAGCCGCGCTCCTCTCCACCCTCGTCGCCACGCTCTCCCTGCGCGGGGTATCCCTGTGGCGTTCGGAGGGCTGGCTTGGCGCGCACCTGCGCGAGTTGAGCCGCAGCGTCGGGCCGCTATTCATCGGCCAAATCTGTCTCGCGGCGCTGATCAACGTCGACATCATCGGGCTGAAATTGTTCAGTCCGCAGGGCGTATCGGACCAGTTCGCCGGAGAATATCAAGCGGCGGTGACCCTGACACGCGTCCCCATTTACCTCACGATGGCGCTGCTGAATGGGGTCTTCCCGTTCATTTCACGCCAGGCTCCGCGCTCAGAACTCGCTAACATCTACGCCACGCTCGCGCTGAAATATCTGCTGCTCTTCCTGGTCCCGCTCGATATCATCTTCCTGGTCATCCCGCGCCCGTTGATCCGCTTCTTCTTCTCAGCCGCATTCGATGCGAGCGCAACACCGATGGCGATCACGGCGGCGGGCACGATCATCCTGGTGTTGATCTACGGGCTGGCGATGCTCCTCCAGGCGGCGGGGCAACTCCGCGTACAGGCGTGGGCCTTACCCGTGACGCTGGCGGTCGAGATCGCCGCGTTGTATATCCTGGTGCCGCGCTTGGAGACGAATGGCGCAGGGCTGGCATTGGCGAGCGCGGGTATTTGTGGCCTCGTGCTGCTCCTACCGGCGACTCTGCGCGCCTATGTGCTGCGCGTTCCGCCGCGCACGGCGCTCGCCTATGTGGTAGCCCTGGCGGTCTTCGCGCTGCTCCTGCGGAGCTTCCCCGATGAGGGGCGCTTCCTGACCATGAGTGCTATCGTCGTGGCTGGCGGCGGCTATGTGCTCCTCCTGATCGTCCTGGGATTGCTCCGGGCGGAAGATGTAACGCTCCTCAGCGACGGGCTGGGGCCGCGCTTCACGCCGATCGCGGGGCACATCGGGCGGCTGGTCACGCGGCTGGGTGTCCTCGCCCCGCGCCGCTCGGACCGGCACTGAACGGCGCGGGGCGGCACAGCGCGCACCCGCCAGCCAATCCCGCGCCGAGCGACTCCTACCAGAAGAACCGGTCCCGCCCGCCCGCGCGCAACAGCGCCTCCACGAAGAAGTAATCGCCGTAGGGCAGCAGCGTGTCGGAGCGCCCGCGCGCGACATGGGACGCACCGTGGAGCAGCAACCCCTCCGCCTCCGGGTGCGCGAAGGTCGTGTAACCGTCGATCAGCGCGGCCAGCATCCGCTCGGCGCTCGCACGATACCGTGCGGCGGCGGGATCGTCGCCGAGCGTCTGCGCCAGCAGGAGCAACCCCGCCGCCTCGATCGCCGCCGCCGAACTGTCGCGATACGGCGTCGCATCCGACGGCAGGCGGTAATCCCACCAAGGCACGCCGTCGGCGGGGAGGTGCGCGAGCGCCCAATCGGCGAGTTGTCGCGCGGTGGCGAGGAAACGCACCTCGCCGGTGTGCCGATAGGTCTGCGTGTAGCCGTGGATCGCCCAGGCGTGGCCGCGACTCCAGCACGACTCATCCGCGAAGCCCTGCGCGGTGAAACCGCCGAGCGGCGTGCCGGTGGCGGGATCGAAGTCGTAGGTGTGATAGGTCGAGCCATCGGGGCGGATGATGTAGCGGGTGTTCGTGTCGGCGTGGGCGACCGCGATGGCGGCCAGTTCGTCCCGTCCGGTCTCGCGCGCGGCCCAGAAGAGCAGGCCGAGATTCATCATGCAGTCGATGATGATCTTCCCCTTGCGTCGTCGGGCCTCCTGCGGCGAGGCACCCACCGGGGCGTTCCACGCCTGGATGAAGTTGCCCGCCCGATTAAACCGCCCCGCCAGGGCGTCGGCGGCGCGCAGGCTGAGGGCGCGCGCTTCCGCATCGCCGGTCAGCCGATAATCGGCGAGGGTGGAGAGGCAGTAGAGGAAGCCGAGGTCGTGGTCATGGCTCGCGGGGCGATCGAGGCGCGCGGCGAAGTAGGGGCGCTGCGCGCGTGCCGCCGCGAAGAAAGCGTCGTCCCTGGTCTCGTCCCAGGCGAGCCAGAGTTGCCCGCACCAGAAGCTATCGACCCAGTCGTTGTCGTTGCAGCGGACGTAGGTCAGGCCGCCCGCCTCGCCGATCGAGGGGCGCGCGGTCCCCATGCGCGGGATCGTACGCCGGATCGACGCATAGGACGCGGCGAGCGCCCGCGCGAACTGACCGGTCTCGTCGCGTACCCCGGCGATCATCGCCACCCCTCCCCTATCACCACCACATCCCCACAATGCCGGGCCGACTGTAGCACGGGCGGGTAGGGCCGTCTAGCGCCCAGCAAGTCGGCAGTCGGCAGAGAGGAGGACAACATACGCGCAGGGACAAGGCTCAGCCCTGCGCGATCGCGCTGGCGATGGCGGCGAGCAAGGGGCGCTCGTAGGTGCCGAGCCAGGCGCGGAAGAGCAACACGTTCTCGAGCCGTGCAAACCAGGGCGTGGGATCACCGGCCACCAGTGCCCGCCCGAGCCACCAGATGGCCCCCACGATCTCTCGCAGCAGGATCAACTGCGGCAGCGCGGCGAGTTCGGCGGGCAGCAATCGGGCGGTGCGCGCGTATCCGGCGCAGAGCGCACCCCCGAGGGCCAGCGCTTCGGGCAATGACAACTCCTCGCGGCGCACAATCATCTCCAGGCCGGCGGCGAGGTCGAGCGCGCGAGCATCATCGAGGGCGAACTCGACGAGGATGGCGGTGATCCGCGTCCCGCCGGCGAGGGCGTTACCGGGACCGAAGTCGCCGTGGATCGCCTGACGGGGCAGCGTCGGATAGGTTCCGGTCAGGAACGGCCCCAGTTCGGCCACGATGGTGCGCCAGCGCGCCAGCGCGTCCCGCTGCGGGGCCGCGTCCGGCAAGCCGAGATCGTGCGGCGTCAGCATGGCCGGATCGGGCACGCGCGGATGGATCGCGGCCAGCGCCCCATGTGTCGTCCAGGCCGGGCAGAGGTCGGCGGGCAACGCGGCCAGCGCGCCGTGGAGCAGCCCGAGCGCCGCCCCCAGCGCCGCGATCGTGGCCGGGTCGCGGCGTGCGAGCGGTTCGCCGGGGAGCCAGCGGAAGAGCGCATAGCGACCGCCGCCGGGGGCGGGGAGGAGCGTCGCCCCGGCGGCGGTCGCCAGCGGTTGCGGCGTGCCGAACGGGAGATTTGCCCCGGCCAGCCAGCCGAGCAGACCATGTTCGGCCAGGATATGCGCCGGATCGGCGTGAGTCAGGTGCTTCCAGAGGAATTGCCCCGCGCCGGTCCGCATCACGCGCACCTGATTGTTGATCCCCGCGCCCGCCGCCAGCGGCACAACATGCAGCGGCGGCGTCAGCCCGTACGGGGCCAACGCGCCGATCGGCCAAACGTCGCCCCGTTCGCCCACCATCGCGCCCTGCTTCTGGTTCATCACACCTTGCGCGCCAGCACCCACAGCCAGGTTTCAGCCCCCTCGGCGCGCTCCTCGGCCAGCTCGATCGCGAAGCCCGCCGCGCGCAGCAGGGCCAGATTCTCCGCCGCGCCGTAGTGGCTCCACCACATCGTCGCGCCCCAGCCCTGCCAGTCGCGCTCCTCGCCCTCCCAGCCGCTCAGGGGCCAGGTCGCCAGGAAGCCGCCGCCCGGCTTCAGCCAGCGAGCGATACGCGCCAGCAACGCGGGCTGCTCCTCGCGCGGCAGGTGGATGATGGCGTAGAGGGCTACGACCGCGTCGAGCGAGGCGGTCGGGAAATCGACCGCCGCCATGTCGGCCTGAAGGAAGGTCGCGCCCGGCACGTACCCGCGCGCCAGCGCCAACTGCCGCGCCGAAAGATCCACGCCGGTCACCACGAAGCGCGCGACGAGCCATTGGGTCACCGGCACACCCGCGCCGCAGCCGAGGTCGAGCACCGCCGCGCCCGCGTCCAACCCGCGCGTCAGCGCCGCGAGCAGCGCCGCGGTCGCCGTGCCCAGCGGAGCCTTGCTCGCGGTGTAGTCCCCGGCGATCCGGTCGTAGCCCGCCTCGACCAGGCGCTTCCGCTCCATTCTCCCCTCGCCATCCCCCCCCTCGCCACCCTCCCCCGCACGACGGCGCGGCGGCTACCGCTCGTCGGCCCGCAGATCGAGCCAGGCGAGTTCTTTGTCGGTCAGCTTCAGGTCGAGCGCGGCGGCGTTCTGCCGGAACTCCTCGCCGGTGGCACAGCCAACGAGCGGGTAGATGTTGTCCGGCTGCGCCAGGACATAGGCCATCGCGATCTGCGGGATCGTCAGGCCGCGCTCCGTCGCCAGCTCGCGGGCGCGATCGAGGCGCTGGAAGTTCGGCTCGTAGCCGTACGCCTTGATGCAGACCTCGTCGAGATGCGTGCTGAATCGATCGAGGTTCGTGCGGCTGAAACGCCCCGAGAAGAAGCCCCCGGCCAGGCTCGACCAGGTGAAGAGGGGGATCCCCTGCGCGCGATACCACGCGCGCCCCACCGCGCCAGCCGGGCCGCTGACGGTGATGCACCCGGCCCACGGCGGCTGGAATTGCTCGGCGAGGCTGAAGTTCGGGCTGCTGACCCCGAACGGGACCAGGCCGTTGGCGGCGGCGTACTCATTCGCCTCGCGCACCCGCTCGTGGGTCCAGTTCGAGCCGCCGAAGACGCCGATCTTCCCCGCCCGGTGATGCTCGTTCAGCACGTCCACGATCGGCCCGACCGGCAGCGCGGGGTTGTCGCGGTGCAGGACGTAGATCTCGATCTGGTCGGTGTCGAGCCGCCGGAGCGATTCGTTGAGGTCGTGGGTGATGTCCTCCGGGGTGACGCGCGGACGCCCCCCTTCCGGGTGTGCGCCCTTGCCGAGGATCACGATCTGGTCGCGCACGCCACGGTCGGCCAGCCAGGCGGAGAGGACGCGCTCCTTCTCGCCCGCGCCGTAGCTGTAGGCCGTATCGAACGTGCGGCAGCCGAGTTCGTAGACCGCATCGAGGAGCGCGAAACTCCCGGCCCGGTCGGCCTCGCTGAGCGGGATCGTCCCCTGTACCAGGCGCGAGATCGGCTTCTCGACGCCAGCGATCCTGCCGTATTCCATCGTCACCCCTCCACATCGCTCATCGCACTCCGCGATCATATTCTGCACACAGTTAACCATATCCTGCATCCTGCGCGCTCGCGCGCGCCACCACCCGGCCTGCCGTCCGAGCGCACACGTATACCTCCGTTGTCGGCCCGCATCGCGATCGCTGCCTGCTCGGGGTAACGGCGCATCCGACGCGCGCGGTTATCGGGTGGAATAGCTCCTCGCTCCGCGTTGTTTCCTGCATTGTAGGAACGATCGCGGGACAGCACGCTGAAGCGGAGGGCAGGAAGATGGCGAACAGGGCGGTGGTGGTCGATCCGGGCGTGGCGGGGCGTCTGGTGTTGCGCGAGGTAGGCGACCCGGAGCCAGCGCCGCAGCAGGCGATCGTGCGCGTGGCGACGATCTCCCTCAATCGCGGGGAGGTCAACGGCGCGATGACCCGTCCGGCGGGCGCAAGGCCGGGCTGGGATCTCGCCGGGACGATCGAGCGCGCGGCGGAGGACGGCTCCGGCCCGGGGGTCGGGACGCGCGTCGTCGGCTTCGTCCCGACCGGCAATTACGAGCGCCATCCCACCGTGCCGATCGGCGCGTGGGCGGAGCGCGTGGCGGTGGGCACCGATGCGCTGGCAACGTTGCCGGACACCGTCTCCTTCGCGCAGGCGGCGACGTTGCCGGTCGCGGGGATGACCGCCTTGATCGCGGTCGAGCACGGCGGCGCGCTGATCGGGCGCAAGGTGCTCGTCGGCGGGGCGTCGGGCGGCGCGGGCAACTTCGCGGTCCAACTCGCGCGGCTCGCCGGGGCGCATGTCACCGGCATGGTCCGCCAGGAAGCCCACGCGGACGAGGTCCGACAGGCGGGCGCGCAGACGGTGGTCGTCACCGAGGACGGCAAGGCGGCGGCGGAGCATGGCCCCTACGACCTGATCATCGACTCGGTCGGTGGCGCGCTCCTCGGCAATTTGCTGGCGCAGATCGCCATCGATGGCCGCGTCGTCACCTTCGGCTCATCGGCGGGGGCCGCAGTCACGTTCGATCTGCGCCCCTTCTTCCTGGGTGGTGGCGCGAGCCTCTACGGATTGATCCTCTTCCACGAGGTGCGGCGGCATCCCGCCGACATCGCCCTCGCGCGGCTGGCGGGATTGGTCGCCGACGGGCGACTGAAGCCGCAGATCGCGGTCGAAGCGCCCTGGACGGAGATCGCGACCGTCGCGCGGGAGCTCCTCGACCGGCGCTTCACCGGGAAAGCGGTGCTGCACATCGGCCAGGGTTGATCGCAGCGGCACACGGCGGGGCGACGCGGCAGGGTGTCGCGTCGCCCCGCTCTGCTTTCAGGCCGACGCCGACACCGACCGCCACACGCGGGAGCGGGCGAGCCCGAGGCTGAGGAGCGCCGCCAGCGTCACCGCCAGCAGGAGGCAGCCCGCCACGACCAGCGTCAGCGCGTCGGGCGCGATCACCGATTGGCCGCGCAACGCCTGCCAGGTGAGCAGGAGGATCAGGGCCAGATAGCCCCACCCGGCGATCCGCACCAGCGCCAGTCGCCCGCCCGCGCCGAGCGCCGCGAAGCGCCGCCGACCCAACACCCAGGCCAGGAACGGGAGGAGTTGCAGGGCGTGGAGGCCGACGAAGTGCGCGACCCGCAGATCGCCGCCGACCGTGCTCCACCCGACGATCGGCAGCCCCGGCCCGCCATCGGCAAGGCCGACGCTATGCGCGCCACCCTGGTCGGCACCAAAAGCCACCGCTGTCACCGGGGTCGGCACCGTCATCAGCACCGCCACGAGCATCCCCACCAGCGCCAGACCGAGGCCGCCGCGCAAAGCAGCAGCGAGGGCCGGATCGGGCAGGCGCTGTCGCAGCAGCAAGATCGCGGTGAGGCAGGCCAGCAGGAAGACGAGCACGATCGCGTCGCGCATCCGATTGAAGATAAAACCGTCGAGCGGCGTGGCGACGTTGAAGTGACTCGTGCGACCGCGCACGACCTGTCCGACGATCGCCACGACCTCGACCAGGAAGCCGAGCGCCGTGCCATAGGAGACCAGGCGCATGAGGCGCGCGTGGCCGCGCACCCGGGCGAGGAACCAGAGGAGCGTGAACGAGTAGATCGCGATCGACACCGCGAACTTGGCCGGCTTCAACCAGGCCGGGGCACCGGTGATCACGCGCGGATCGACCAGGAGACCGACGACCGTTGCCGCGAGCAGCACGAGCGAACCGAAGCCGACGATCAGGAGCGGCGCATTGGCGGCGAAAGCCGCCCGTAGCAGCGCCTGCGCCCGGAATTGCGCTTGCGAACGATCATCCTGTGGCCTTGCGATAGCCTGGAACATCGGTGGCCCTCCTCCCATCATCAACGTCCGTCGCGCCCCGGCGGACGGCATAGCGCTGTAGCTGTCGAAAGTGTAGGGGGGGATAGATGGCCTGCCATCGGTCGGTCGGCACGTTCGCGCGACCTTTTTCGGGCCGGTGCCCCCGGCTGCCCATGTCATCGGGACCATGCCGAACGTCACGGTCGCACGCCATTCGCCCCGCCGTCGTGCGCGGTGTATCCTCTACGGCGTGCGCGATGATCGCGGCCAGCGACGATGACAAATGGAGAAAACGATGAGCGAGCATCCTGCGGAGCAGGTCGCGGTGGTGGTCATGGCCCACCCGGACGACGCGGAATTCGGCTGCGCGGGCACGGTCGCCGCCTGGGCGCGCGAGGGCTGGGCGGTCTATTATGTCGTCTGCACCGACGCCTCGGGGGGCGGCGCGGACGAGGCCACCGACGTGACCCCGGCGGCGCGCGCGCTGATCACCGCGACCCGCAAGGCGGAGCAGCGCGCGGCGGGCGCGATCCTGGGCCTGCGCGACGTGATCTTCCTCGACTACCCGGATGGCCGGCTGGAGCCGACCCTCGAACTCCGCCGCGATCTCGTGCGGGTCTTCCGCCGCCTGCGCCCCAGCCGGGTCATCTGCCAATCGCCGGAGCGGATCTGGACCCCGGCCTATGCGATCCCGCGTCACCACCCCGATCACCTGGCGGTCGGCGCGGCGACGCTGGCGGCCCTCTACCCGGCCACGCAGAACCCGTGGGATTTCCCCGAACTCCTCGATGAGGGGCTGCTGCCGCACAAGGTCCGCGAGTTCTACATCACGGGCGCGCCGAACAGCAATCACGCGGTCGACATCACCGCCACCTTCGAGACCAAACTGGGAGCGCTCCGGGCGCACGCCAGCCAGATCGGTGACCACATCGAGCAGCTGGAGCCGATGCTGCGCCGCTGGGCGGGCGAGGCGGGCGAGGCGCACGGCTTCACCTACGCCGAAACCTTCCACCGCGCCGAGCAAATGGGCTAACACCGTCGCGCACAACGCCCGAATATGGATGGAACAGGGGGCACGGAGACATAGAGGGCGGGGGTCGCCTCAGAGACGCAGAGACACGGAGAACGAACGAGAGGACGTTTGGCCACAGAGGGCGCAGAGCCCGCTTGCGGACCGGGCGCACAGAGCACGGGGGAGAGCAGAAACGATTCGAGGGGAGGACGGTGCTGGTACGGCTCTTGTGCCGGACAGCAGGCCGATACTTCTGCAACGCCCTCTCTTAAGATCTCCCGTCCCCCGCTGTGTCTCTGTGCCTCCTGTTAACCGTCCCCTCGCCGCGCATCTGTTATGCTCCCGGCGCATGTGTGTACGTGCTGAGGGAGGAAGGGCGATGGCCGAGTATGAGGCGCTGACGTTGGACTGGCGCGAGGGCGTGGCGACGCTGACACTCTGCCGACCGGAGAAGCGCAACGCGATGACCCCGGCCCTGACGCGCGACTTCGCGGCGGCGCTCGCGGCGATCCGCGCGGAGCCAACGATCCGGGCGTTGATCATCGCCGCGACCGGCCCGGTCTTCTGTGCCGGGGGCGATCTGGCGATGCTGGAACGGATGACCGGGCGGACGCCGGCGGAGAATTACCGCGAGATGCGCGCCTTCTACATGCGCTATCTTGAGCTCCTCCACCTCGACATCCCCACCATCGCCGCGATCGGCGGCCACGCGGTCGGCGCGGGCGCGGCGCTCGCCCTCGCCTGCGACATCCGCATCCTCGCCACCGAGGCGCGATTCAGCTTCCCGTTCCTCGCTTTGGGGCTGCACCCCGGCATGGGCACCACGCACCTGCTGCCGATCGTCGCCGGTGCGTCGCTCGCCGCCGATCTGCTCCTCAGCGGGCGACGAGTGGCGGCGGACGAGGCGTTGACGCAGGGGCTGGTCAGTCGCGTGTTGCCCGCCGACGAGGTGGAAGCGGCGGCGCTGGCGCTGGCGACCGAACTCGCGGGGCGTCCGGTCGCCGCGACCCGCATGGCGAAGCGCGCGCTGGTGCGTCCGAAGCTCGATGGCCTCGACGCGGCGCTCGACTACGAGGCGACCGCGCAGGCGCACTCCTATGCATCGTCGGAGATGCGCGCGGCGCTGGTGGCGATCCGTGGACGAGCGCGCGCTTGAAGTGACGCCGTCGCTATCGTCGCAAGGAGTTTGATCGTTCGGCTCGTTGCCGGACACTATGCTAGACTGCGGGCCGGTGAGCGGCGGGATCAGCGTAGAGCGCCGCGTGGGGTAACAAGGGAGGTTCGCGATGCGTTTCGGCCTGCAAATCAACCCCTATCAGGCCGGGCCGACTGGCAACCCGTGGGACGCGGTCGAACCGGTCGCGCGCTATCTCGACAGTAGCGCCTTCGACTCCCTCTGGCTCTACGACCACGTCCTCTACGAGGGGGGCTACTCCGGCCATCCCGATCCCGAGCCGGTGTTAGAATGTTTCACCACGCTCGGCGCGATCGCCGCGATCACCGAGCGCATCCGCCTCGGCCAGCTCGTCCTCGGCATCCCCTACCGCAACCCGGCCCTGCTGGCGAAGATGGCGACGACCCTCGATCTGCTCAGCCACGGGCGCACGATCCTCGGCGTCGGCGCGGGGTGGCACAAGCGCGAGCACGAGGCGTATGGGTGGGGCGAGTTCGAGCCTGCCAGGGTACGCATGGGTCGTCTCGAAGAGGCGCTGAAGGTGATCCTCGCCCTCTGGACGGACAACCCGGCCTCGTTCGCCGGGCAGTACTACCAGCTCGACAACGTGCACGAGAACCCCGCGCCGCTGCAACAACCGCATCCGCCGATCATGGTCGGTGGCAGCGGTGAGAAGGTCACCTTGCGGCTGGTGGCGCAGTACGCGCAATTCTGCAACGTCTCCGGCAACCCGGCGCGCGTGGGCGAACTCTTCGCCGCGTTGCGCGAGCACTGCGATCGCCTCGGGCGTCCGCAGGAAGAGGTTACCCGCTCGATCTACACCACGATCCTGCTCGGGCGGGACGAGGCCGAGGTCGCGGCCAAGCGCGAGCGCTGGGGGCGTTTCCTCCCCGACAACGGCGCGCACGTCGGCACCCCCGCCGAATTGATCGCGATCTTCCGCGAATACGCGCGGGTGGGTTGCCAGTACGTCGTCTTCCGCACGCCGGACTGGCCCGATGTCGAGACCTTGCGCCTCTTCGCGGACGAGGTCATCCCCGCGCTCGCCGACCTCGCTTGAGGTCGGGCGAGCGCGCCGCGTCGCGCCGGACGCGCCAGCTCCACCATTGACTTTTCATCGCTATTTTGTATACTTCCGTGGTCATGCCGACCTAGCTCAGTTGGTAGAGCAGCTGTTTCGTAAACAGCAGGTCGGGGGTTCGAGTCCCCCGGTCGGCTCCATAAAAACCCGCATTGGAATGCGGAAAGGCGGGGTGGCCACCTCCTGTGGGATAGCCACCCCGTCTCTCACTGTAGCAGCTACTGTAGCATCTCCTCCATCAGCGGCAGCAGCAGCCTTCCGCCCGTAGCATCGCGCGTTTGTATCACCGCCGCCGCGAGGAATTCCCGGTGGAGTTGCGCGTCACGAGGAACCGGCCATTACCCGCAGCAGGGCGAGGGTGGCGCGGCAATCCGCCGCCGCGCGGTGCCCGCCGACTGCGATGCCATGGGCCTGGCAGGCGCGTTCCAGGCTCAGGCCCGCGCGCCCGGCGGTCGGGCGCGTCGCGGCGCGCCAGGCGGCGTAGCGCCGCATCGCGCACCCCTGCGCGGGGACGGCGAGGGGGATGCCGTGGCGCGCCGCCGTCTGCCGCAGGAGGCGCGCGTCGAACGCCACGTTGTAGGCGATCAGGGTCCGCCCCTGGAGCAGCGCCCGGAGTTACGGCCAGATCGCGGGGAAGGTCGGCGCGGCGCGGACGTGGTGGTCGTAGAGGCCGTGCACGCGCGAGACGACCGGCGGGATCGGCCACTGCGGCCGCAGCAGGGTGTCGAGGAGCACCGTGCCGTCGCGGTCGAGGAGGGCGAGGTCGACGATCTCGGCGTCGCCGTCGAGGCCGGTCGTCTCGGTGTCGAGCAGCACCCAGTCGTCGCGCCGGAAGAGGTCGCGCGCCCAAGCGGCAGGGCGTACGTCGCCGTCTGGGGTCGGGGGCACCCGCCGTGCCACGGGGGCAACGAACGTGCGGGGCGGCAGGATCAGGGCGGGCTCGGCCGCGGCGAGGAGCGTGTCGAGGAACGCGCCGACACCCGCGAGCGGGGTGGGGAGCGCGGGCCGGACGAAGCGCCCGCCGCCCCACAGGTCGGCGATGGTGAAGGGGGTACCGCCGCCCACCCCGGACGCGAACGCGACGACGATCGCGATCCCGCCGGGGAACTGCGCGGCGGTCGTCCCGCGTACCGCCACGATCGTGCCCGCGCCCCACAGGCGGTGCGTGACCGCCAGGCCAACGAGCGCTGCCGGTTGCGCGAGCCGCTGCTCACCCGGAGACATGGTCATTGTCCAGCCCTCACCTACCGCTGCGGACCGCTAAGCGCCCTGCGCGCGTCGCACCAGGTCATCCTCCTCCTGGCAGGTATACCCACGAGTCGTGAGTTCGGCGACGAGCGGCGGCGCAACGGCGGGATCAAGTGCGAGATAGCGGCCGTTGAGCGTCGTCGTCGCCCGCACCATACCGCTCCTGCACGTCGGCGGGGAGCCAGGCGAGCATGTCCTGTGCTGGGAAAGCCGGCCAGTCTCCGTCATCGAAGCCCGGGATCATCCCCGGCTCGAAGGAGGCAGCATCGTCTGGTATCTCAGCATCATCGTCCGCCTCCTTGATTCGTGCCGCAGTCTCCGCATACAGCACGAACGGGAGTGCCGCGCGCAGCGTCCCCCAGGTCGTCGAATCCTGGAACGCGGTGTAGAGCGTCGCAAGGGCCTCGGCCTGCTCGCGCGGGATGAGCACCAATTCCTCGGTCGGTCCGACCCCATATACCAGCGTCGTCGGCATCGCGTTCGTCACCTGGCGCATCATTCCCTCCCTGATTGCTCGTCTGGTCCGATCTCCCATGCGAGGAGCGCCCCTGCGAAGCCCGCGATGGTGTCGCGCAACGCCAAGCGCTCGCGCCACCGAGCCGGGATCCCCTCCTCGCCGTAGTACGCCCCGGCGAGCTGGCCGTAGACGGCGGCGGTCGTGTCGGCGTCGTCGCCGAGGTTGACCGCCAGCAGGCAGCCGTCCGCGAACGAGTCGCTCCGATCGAAGGCCCACAGCGCCGCCTCCAGGGAGGCGACCACGTACCCGCCGCCCCGGATCGCGGGCGGCTCCTTGGCGCGGAACGAGCCCCCCGCCACTGCGTCGATCTCGGGATGGAGCGGGAGCCCCTCCCACAGACCCGGCACCGGGCTGTAACGCGCGGAGAGCAATTCCTCTTTGGTGACCCCGTTCACCGCGCCGATGAGGAGCGCCGCGAGGTAGCGGCAGCCGTCGATCGTCGTCGCCGCGCCGTGCGTCGTCCGCGAGCTCTCCCCGGCCAAGCGGATCGCCTCGCGCGGGTCGGTGACGTAGGCCAGCGGCACCGGGGCCAGCCGCATGATCGAGCCGTTGCCCGCCGACCGCGGATCGGTCGAGCCCGAGAAAGGCTCGCGCGTCCGCGCGAAGCGGCCGAGCGCCGCCGCGGTGGCATTACCGATGTCGAAGCAGGCACCGGTGCTGCTCAGATGGCCGTCGCGATACCAGCGCAGGTAGCGTTCGAGCTGATCGGTCGCGTCGAAGCCACCCCTATGGATGAGGCTCTCCGCGAGGCAGAGGGCTATCGACGTGTCGTCGGTCCACTGCCCCGCCTTGAGGTCGAACGGCCCGCCGCCGACCATGTCCGTCACCGGGGCAAACGAGCCGGGCGGCTTGAACTCCACCGTTGTCCCGACCGCGTCGCCCGCGGCCAGCCCCAGCAGCGCACCGCGGTACCGTTCCGGCAGCATGGTCACCGCACCTCCCGAGCTGGCTCGACCAGCAGAATCTCCGCCACCATGCACGCGACCCGTATCACGGCAGCGCGCTTCATCCGCACCGCATCTCTCGTCACCGCTCGCTACCATCAGGGCTGAGGCGTTGCATTCCCGCCCGAACACAACGGCTTGGTCGACGCCTTGACCCGCACCTGGACCGACGTGAACCCGGCGAGGGTCAGGAGGTTCTGCATCGCCCCGGTCCCGTCTTTCGTCGCCCGTTCGGTGATGCCATCGTCGCAGGCGGTCTGGACGATCTGCGCCAGACCACGCCGTCGCGCCTCGGATTCCAGATTCGGATCGGGGTCCTTGGGGAAGACGGCCAGCTGACGCCCCGAGTCACGGCTATAATCCGGGTCTTGCCCTCATCGAGGCCGGACGAGAAGATCTCGACCGACGGCAGAATGACGGTCACGGCCTTGCCATCGGGCGACACCGTGACATCGCCGGTGGCCAGCTTGGCGAGATCGAAACCGACGATGACCGTCCCGTGCGCGATCAGCAGCAACTTCTCGCCGCTACTGAAGCGCTTCGCGGGCGTGGTGGTCGCCTCGACGACCGTCTCGATGGTGTAACGCGTCGTCTCGAGGCGCTGCACCGCCTGCATCTGCCGGATCACCGTGCCGCTCGTCACGATCTGCGGCGTGGGCGTCGGGATCGGCGTCACGGTCAGCTTCGCGGTGGGCACCACCGCCACGGCAGTTGGCGCGCTATTCTCCTCGGACTTCGGAGCGCGTGCGGTGTTATAGAGCACCCCGACGGCGAAACAGGTCACGGCGAGGACCAGCGCGCCGAGAACGAAACCGATGGTACGTCCCACTTTCCCCCCATTGAACGACGATTATCCCTGCGCGCCTGGCAATACGCCGAGGACGACGACATGATGCTGCGCCCGCGACAGGGCAACGTACAGGAGCGCGTCGCGGTTCGCCGCGTGCGCGCGGTCGGGCTCGGCCAGGATGACTACCGGACTCTCGAGTCCCTTGTACGTGTGGATCGAGCGGACCCGCAACTGCCCCGGCCCGGCCTCGCCCCAGGTCAGCGCCAGGTTGCCGACGCGCAGTTCCTCCGTGAGCGTGCTCGTTTGCGGGCCGCGCGTCGAGAGGACGACGATCTCCTCGACCGGCATCCCCTCGACCGCCGTCAACTCGTGCAGCGCCCGACGCAGCGCGGCGGGCTGGTCGTCCGCCGCCTCCCGGCCCTCCTCGGCCACCGGGCGCCCCTCCGGCCCCGCGCAGTCGGGTGCACTTGTGCCGCGATGATAAGCAAGTGTTGCCTGGTGGATCTGCCGCGTCGTCCGGCAGTTGCGCGTGAGGTGGAAGGGCGGGGCCGCGATCGGATAGGTGCCACTCGTCGCCGTGCTATAGATGCGCTGGTTGTCGTCGTAGAAGATCGCGAGGATGCCGTCGTCCGGGTCGGCGAGGAGCGAGTCCAGCGTGATCCACCAGGTGTCCGCGAAGTCCTGCCCCTCGTCCACCACGATCGCGTCGAAGCGGTCGTGGAGCGTGCCCAGCGCCGCCAGCAGCTGCTCCGGCAAGTCGTCCGCGAAGTAGCGCGCGAGCGCGTCGCCGCCGAGCGCGCCGATATCGGGCACCGGCAACCCGGCGCGGCGCACGAACTCCGCAGCGAGGTCGTGGTAGTTGCCGACCGTCACCAGCGCCATCGCCGCGCCGAGGTCGGCGGCGAGCGCCGCGCGCGCCCACGCCGCCAGCGCCTTGTTGTAGCAGGTGAAGAGGACGCGGAAGCCCTGCCGCGCCAGGCGGCGGCACTGCTCCAGCGCCAGCAGGGTCTTGCCCGAGCCCGCCGCCCCGTCGATCGCCACCCGGCGGCGTGCGCCCAGGAAGTCGAGCAGCGCGTACTGCTGCTCCGTGAGGCGCAGGAAGGTCTCCGCATTGCGGCGCATCTCCCCGACGAGCCCGTGCCGCGCGAGTTCGACGGGTGGCTTGAGGAGCCGCACCAGCGCGGCGGCCCCGTGCGCCCCCGGCCCCGGGCCGCCGCCCGGCGCGGCGTCGAACGCCCGCCCCAGGGCGCGCGCCAGGGTGGCGAGGTCGCCGCTGTCGACGATCAGGGCGCGCGGCGCGTTCGGCCCGAGATCGGCGTCGCCGACGAGGACAGCCGGGAAGGCGACCGCGCGCGCGCAGCGCCAGAGGAACCCGGCGGTCTCCGGGGCGTCGGCCAGCTTGTCGCGCAGGGCGTACATGTTGCGCTCGGCCTGCTCGAACGGGTCTTTGATCGCGTGCGCGGTCCCGCCGAGATCGGTCGAGGTCCAGGCCTGCGTGGCACCGTCGCGCGCGATCGTGCCGCCCTTCGCCTCGAGCACCAGCACGCCGTGGCGCGGGTGCACGAGGAGGAAATCGGCCTCGCCGTCGCGCGAGCGCCCGCACGCGCGCGCGTGCCAGTGGACCGAGTGCAGGACGGTCCACTCCGGCCCGGGCTGCCGCGCGAACTCCTTGAAGAGGGTCCGCTCGGCGGCGCTCACCCCTGTGCCGCCATCCGGCAACTGCGCCGGGATCAGCCGCGCCATCCAGACCCCCTTATTCGCTCTAGAAGCGTATCACTACATTGCACGCTGGTAGCACCTTCTGCTTCACTGCCACAATGTGACCGCTAGCATGGAAATTTGAGAACTAGAGTCGGATCTCGATCGGATGGCCCTCTATCTCGCCGCGCTGCCAGCGGTCGTGGAGATCCCAGACTTCGGTAATTATTGCGCTGGGTAGCCCAGCACTGTGTACGCAATACAGCACAAACCGGTGCTTGTGTTGGGCTGCGAATCGCCATTGGGCGCGGCTTACTTTGAACCAATCATTGCTGGCTGTGATAGTCGATTTCACCTCAACGTATATTCGCTTGCCCTCTTCATCGATGAGGATGTCATGACCTTTCCCAACATCTCGACCTTCGTTGAGCAACTGAACACGAACGACAACCTGGCCTTGTATTGTGATGGCAAATCCAGCCTCTCCTAATGGCTGGATGTTGCCCGCATACTGCTTGGTGTATAGGCCGCGTAGGTAGGAGAGTACATGGTGCTCCCCCCACCGTCCGACGTCCTTCTTCTCGGCGTGAGTTAAGTCGGCTGTGCTCCTGCTGCCTCCTTGAGGTGCTTGACGCTCGCCTTCTGGATTGTCAGTGGAATCGTCAAAGTTCTCAGCAATTGTTGTGATATAAGCGTATACCTGCGGTGGCACTCGATCTGGTTCTATGTCCGGCGTCCAGCGACCATACCTACTCCTGGCCTTATCTTCTTCTTCCTCCTCGTGAGTATCCTCATCGTACGGATCGAGTTCTTCCTCATCAGCATCACTCATGCTGTCATGCTCATCCTGCACTGGAGCTTGGTGATCTGATCCCTGCTTGGTGTAATCCTCATGATCAAAGCCCTGGTCAAACCGTCCGGCACCACCAAACTGGACGTGAGCCTCCTCCCGATCATTGCCGCCCTCAATCTCAACAGTCTCGTCACCGCCTAATGCATCGCTCGCGAAGCCATGGTCGTCGTCATTGAGCATGCTCTGCGGAACAGTTGAGCTAGATGGTACGTCGATTGTGCCGTCCAATTGCGGCGGATAGTCGTAGTCATCCAGGTAGCGTTCTGCATCTTCGAGCGTTTCCTGCTCGAGTAGCATGCCTATTGTTATCGCCTCATGTCCGCAAAATAGCGCATGTGCGAGCGCCATCGCAATGTTTCTGCACAGCGACCTCCATTGTTGCGATGACTTTATGTGGAGGGTTGGGGGGGCATCTTGGTAGAAGTAGGTAGTGTCGATTAGCTCCGGCGGAACGCCCCATTCGACCGGAAATGCATACTCGACCAACACCTGGCTGCACATGAGGAGCCTAATCTGGCGGAGATCATCGGGAGACGTGGTATCAGAAACCGAAGAATCCCCACTATTGCGACGCATGAAGCGTTGGACCCGCCAGAAAGATGGTACAAGCGCGCGCAACTGATCCTGAAGCGCTGAATCGGGCTGGGAACCCACAGCGTCCGCAAGGCTCCGTCGCACCACCTCCGAGAGATAGGGGACGCGCAGTGTCTCCCGGAGGTAGCGCTCCGCCGCTGGCGTCAGCCCGATCCCGTCACGTTTATCGCCGTCAACTATTGGGATCGCCGCATCCTTGAATAGCCGCTCGATGTCACCATGCGACGATTCATCGAGCACAATGCGATCGGGACGATGCAACAGGCCGTCGCGTCCGGGGATGAGGGGAAGATCCCTGAGCGATTGCTCAGCCTCATAAGTCACGTCTTCGCTACCTTGGCGTCCGAGATGATCGAAGTTCCGCAGGAGGAGTGTGCGCAGCTCCCCATCGAGCACAGTGTCGCTCAGCTCGTTTCGTGCGACTTCGAGAAGAAACGATAGATGACTGCAGCGGCGATCGTACCGATTGACACCGATGTGCTCGAAGAACGTCTGTATGGCGCCGGCTGGTGGCTTGAGATAGCAGCGATAGGGGCCGAAGTAGTCGCTCAAGTCGTCGTAAAAGGCTTCGCTTGCGGACCAGTGGCACTGGCGAGCCTCGTCCCAGATCACCGGTTCGTTGCACAACCGCGACTGTACCTCTGTGCTTATCTCCTCCTCTACCTCGTGCCACCGCCTCCCGAGTTCCTCGTAGGCGAAGTTACTGATGGGGCGGGCGGTGGAGAGGACATGTCGGACAACGCACTCGATCGGCGGTTCGGCGGGCATCTGCAGTAGGTCACGGAGCGCAGAGCTCGTCTCGGCAAACGGGAGGACTGGACCTTGAAGCCCGATTACGTTCGCGTAGCGCGCCTGGTAGAGATCGCGTGGACAGTACCATCCGCCGCCATTGCGCTCCGGCAGCCACGCCAATTCAATCAGTGGCCGCAACTCGGTGCCGTCGCCGTATTCCCTCCCTTGGCCCACTTCGCTATTGAGCAGGTTATAGATTGCCTGTGCGCTCCTGCGGCGCTGTTCCAGCGGTGCCACGCCTTCCAGCGCACGCACAGCCTGCACGATCCCCTGCGCGGAAGGTCGTTCGCGGACTCCCACGTCGGAGAAAAGCCAGTACCACCTTGACCCACGCTGCTCGTTGCTGCGCACCTCGCATGCGGCATGAGGCTGCACATAACCGGTGCCGAAGATGGTGTCCAGCTCTGCCGTCGCGAAGTAAACTTCGCAGCCGCGCCGATATTGGTCGTCATGGCAGCGGATGAGCGGTACCTGCACCAAGATGGTACTCAAGTCGGTCCGCTCGCTATCGCTCGAATCGCGCCACACGTCGAGAACGAATTCCAGTACCCGTAGCTTCTCACCGTCAGAAAGATGCGGATAGCGCGCGGTCAGATTCGAGGCGATGGCAGCGTATGGCGAAAGGCTGGCGATTTCCAGCAGTTGCAGAAACGCCCCGCCCCCCGCACGGATCAGAGCCGGGTGGAGGACGCTATCCCTACCAAGCAGCTCCTGCGGTATGGAGTGACGGAAGCCACTCTCTGGTAGCATGACGCGCGCCCCATCGCGCAGATCTGCCGCGACGAAGCGGTTGTCGTAAGTAAGGAAGATGCACTTGGCGCGGAACTGGCTGACCTCCGAATCGGTGAGGGTCAACCCATCCGCGAGCCTGTCTAGCTCCTCGAAGATGCGCAGCACACGCTGATGCTCGTCATCGCTCCGGCTGGAACCAGCTGACTCGGCGATTTCGACCAGCACGTCGACAAAGTCCGCGAACTCCGGCTCCCTGCGGACGCCTACTTTGTTGAGGAAGAGCTGTGCGTTTGCCGAGAGCATGCGTCGCAGATATCCACGTCGCAGCCCGAACAGCCGCTCGGACTTGTCGCTGAGAAATGCATAACGCCCGTGCCAGTACCGAGCCCCGTCCCATACCACCGGGCGCTCTGTCAGCGCCGACTGTTTCGTCGGTTCGAGATCATGCCAGCGTGATCCGAGGAATTCATACACAGACGGGTCAATGGGCCGTGGCGGTGTGGCGGACGACAAAGCCAGCAGGTGACTCAGGACGAGCGCGACTTGTGGCTGATCCGGCATGCCGAGGACTGCACGCAATTGCCCCGAAGTCTCGGCAAACCCTGGGAGCGTTGCTGCCTGCTCCCCGACGAGGGGGGCATGCCGGGACTGGTACACCTCGCGCGGCTGGTGCCACTCCAACCGGTTAGTGTGCTATTCCTGAAGTACGGTGCAAATAGGAGAGTGCATACGTACTATGGTTGCTCGCTATAGCGCAGGAATCGCCCGCTTCCTAATGTCTATCGTATCTGAGGAACGACGCATTAGTGCGCCGTTCCTCAAATATAGTAAACAAAGGAACGACGCAGGACGCGCGGCGGGCGCTGGGGTCGGCCCCAAATCCACGGCTGTGCGCGGGCATTTAATTGCTTCGTGGCCACGGCGGTAGCGCGATCGATCTCCTCATCGTCGGCAAATGTCTGCCCGGCGAACGCGGCGCGGCGAAAAATACGCCACCACGCCTCTTGCAGGTTCAGCCAGCAGGCTCCGACAGGAATAAAAACGTGCCGTACGCGGGGATGAGCGGCCAGCCAGGCTTGGATGGGCGGGCGCTTGTGGCTGCTCAAATTATCGCTGATCAGGTACAGGTCCCCGGTCGGGTTCGCCGCCGCGATCGCTTCGAGCAACTGGAGGTATCCAGCGGTGTTGCGGGAGCGCGTGGTCAAGGTGATGGCGTGCCCATCGCGCACGCGCAACGCGCCGTAGACCCAGACCTTCTCGGGGCCGCGGCTGTACTCGAGCGGGGCGTGGATGCGGTGCCCCGTGGGCGACCAGCCCGGCGCCGGGGGGAAGGTCCGCGGGATGACGGGGCCGAGCTCGTCGACGCAGATGGTCGTGGCACCCGCGGGCGGGCTGGTGTAGGCCGTCACGACCGCCGTCCTTTTGGGCCGAACTCCGGATCGACGCTGGTCGCCCACGCGCGTGGCTGTCGCCAGCGGACCTGTTCGGCGCGCAAAATGCGCCGCAATTGGCTGCGGGCGACGGCGATCCCCGCCTGGATGGCGGCTTCGGTCAAGGTATCGAGGGTCCAGCAGGCGGGTAGTGCCTCATCGACGGCGTCCAACCGGTCGCCGTGCGGGACCAGCCGCCCGGGCGGATCAGTCGCGACGAGACGGATGATCCGGCTGCGCTCGGCCTCGCTGATCCGGCGGGCACGCCCGCCGCGCGCCTGATCGCGCAGGCCCTCCACCCCGCCGGCGTCGAAGCGGGCGAGCCGCGCCCGGACGGTCTTCGGGTGGCAGCCGAGCGCGGCCGCGATATCCGGGACGCGGTGGCCATCCCAACTCAGCGCGACCATCCGTGCGCGCAGGACGCCGTCGCGCGGGCCGAGCCGACTACGCGCGAGGCGGCGAATGCGCCGCTCCTCGCGCGCATCCTGCGGTTCGCGGGCCTTGATCAGCTTCGGCATGGCGGCCTCCTCCCATGACTCCCGATCAGGCTGGAAGTCTACCGCATTTGAGGAACGGCGCATTAGCGGTACTTTGTTGACTTAGGAGACGGCGTGCGGTAGAAGGCGGGCAGGAGGTGGGCCGATGACCGCACGCTTGGCCGTGACTGCCGCCCCGCTACCGTTAGAGGCGTATGCCGCCCAGTTCGACGACCTGTTCACCCAGCGCAGCCAGCGCGAGGGCTTCCGGCGCTACCTGGAGGGGCTGCTGTTGCCCGCCGAGCGCGCCAAGACGCTGACCGGGCTGGCGAACACGGAGCCGGTGGTCGGCGCGCAGCACCCGCGGGCGCAGGGGCGGCAATGGTTCCTGTCGGAGGCGACCTGGGCGGCGGCGGCCCTCAACGCGCGGCGGCTGGCGCTGCTGCGCGCCG